>Ga0302221_10000584_pt1 | contig 26404 bp, 15 predicted proteins | sample II_Palsa_E2_1_FD_193517 | JGI IMG/M metagenome (GOLD analysis project Ga0302221, IMG submission 193517) | Peat permafrost microbial communities from Stordalen Mire near Abisko, Sweden - II_Palsa_E2_1 | ecosystem: Environmental > Terrestrial > Soil > Palsa > Peat permafrost | place: Sweden... | reverse complement strand
AGTCCCGGGACTGACAAGTAGACTTCTAGTGAATTGACATTAGTATTAGTGAGAAGGGGAAATGCTACTTAGAAAGCTCTATTAGAAGAGCTTGGTATATATCGAGTACTAGATCGAGTTCGAGATTCTTAGGAAGTAATGGACAAGCTTATTTAAGAGTATAAATTTGTTTAACTTAATACTAGCCTTTTAGCTTTACTTTATTCCGAGCTTTAATATATTAATAACTATATTATTTTGCTTAATAGTCCTATCTATACTTCTAAAAACCGCTTTAGGGTTAAGTTAATCTCTTTCCTTATATTGTTTACTAAAGTGACTTTGTTAAGAAAGTTAAGTTAATTTTACTAAGTTAATTTATTAGAGTAAATGTTATAACTCTATGAGAAGTTTTCTACTTGCTCTTGCTTATAGAATTTGCCTCTAACGATTAGACGCCTTAAGCGGAAGATGCTTACGTAAATGTCCTGGATAAATCCCGGAGTAATATTCCTAATATCTAGACACGAGTCAAACGATTTTTTCGCGTATTCTTGAGGGAAATATAGATAAGCGGTACGAATTGTCGAAGCAAGCATCTTTCTAGGAGTTAATTATTATTTATAATAAAGTGACAATTACTTCGAACTATTCAGGTCATTAGTATTATTATGACTGGTCTTCCAAAGCGTATAAGTCTCTAATATCCCGGTCTTTTCTCTAATCCCTGGCCTTAATTATCCTTAACACGGATATTGCCATCTCTATCGAAATATATAATATCTTTTCTACGCCTCGGTCTCCTCTCTTTATATAGATGCTCCCATCTCGAATAATGATTGTTTACTTTTATTAACTAGACCATCTAGAGGCTTAGGATGTTTATCCTCCTTCAACCTCCACATCCCCAATCTCCTCTCCCAGAAGGGACATTTTCCGATCAAGACCTCTTTGGTGCACGTTGATATCGCCTTCATTGTTTCTTGAACGAGAACATGTAGATGCTTCGGATCCCAGTCCCAACACTTAGTATCGTCGAACTGGTCAACCTCACGTCGACCTCCTCAGCGACGGCCTTCGACCTATATAGCAACTCTCGATAATTAATAGCAAATTCTCAAATGCAGTTGCAAAATCGTTATCCATACAGATGAAATAGGATAGCAATTTATAGTTCAACTCTTTTCTTATTTTGTCCTAAGAGTTCGTTGCATACGCAAACTGCCGCGACGAACTTCCTATTGACCGCAGTGCTTCCAGGTCGAAGTGCGTCGACCGCCTCATCGACCACCCACCCCAGTGATCGGTCGCAGAGTATTCTCGTCGATTACCTCAATCCTAGGTCAACGCAGGTCGATAATGACTTGTCATAGGCGGAAGCGCGATCTGCGGCCTAGCGCACCGTTGACAGGCCAAGAATGATTTCGAGGACTGAGCAACCGAATTATGCTCCATTCCCAACGCCAGTGCCTTGGAACCCAATTCGGTCCCTCACTCTACCGCCTCCCATGCGACGCCTCGTTACTGGTTCTATAAGCACAATCTCCCAGACGGGTAAACCCTGAAATCACGCAAAAATACAGTGCAACGAACCACCCTAGAGTATATTTTTAGATTCGGAGTACTATAATTGTGATTATATCATTTTAAAATAATACACTTCGAAGTGTTTGTATCTAAAGTATAATTCCTTAATATACTACAAGACCGCGTATGTGCCTTATTTATACTTTAAGCTAAAGCGGTCCGAATTCTAGTAATGTAATTTAGATTACTTTAGCTTGAAATGCACGAATTTAGCCTAGTAGAACTTAGAGTAAGTTGAAGATTGGCGCTGAACCCCTAAATATCCTAGCTAATAATACAAAAACCCAGAGTCTTCTTATAATTTATATTGCACAGTAGCGTATAGTTAAATTTTATCAGCAAACGTTTGCAAAGAAAAGCCTCCGTTAAGAGGATTTCCTCCGGAACATCGCGATATATATTAAAATCAAAAGTTAAAACATTTCTATATAAAATTTATGTAGATATTATATTTGATCCAGACTAGTGTCTGGATTCTAGACTCGCTCCGATCCTACTCGTGCACGGTACCGTGGGCATTACGGTGTGAGGGCTCAAGGTGTATGTTGTTCCTAAATACAAGCCGTAATGCAAGGAATCTGGAAGAATGGAGGGATCCTTGCGTTTTTGAAGAATCTGACCGAGATTATATAATATTGAAGACTATACTTCGCCTTGCATAAATGGCGAAAGGAGCCGGAGCCCAAACCCTAATAGACTCCAAGATTTTTATTAGTGTTTTTTGTACTCTTTTGGACAACTTTATAGAATTTTCTGTCGCGCGCGAGTTCTTTTAGCATTTAAATAAAATGAAATCTTAGAAATCAAAGTCGTACACTTGTATTCGAGTTGGGTTATTGTCTGGGGAGCGTTGAGGAGGTCTCCAGATACTTAAGCGAGGCCCTCTTCGACTTAAACTTGTTCTAGAGTCCCGTGTGACTAGACTAGAAGGGATTTAAATTGGCCCCGGCAGAGACCTTTATAATGAAAACAGGGGAGCGAGAACGCATACTATAACAATATCTTAATGGGTTTAAAGCAAGATTTAGCGCGAGATCCAAATTCGGTTCCTGTGAAAATATATACAAGGCTAACAAGGGACTAAAGTGGGTTCCCTGCTTTGCCGGATTCTCTAGGAAACTATAATCGGACTACAAGGGAGTCAAAACAGGCCGCCAGGGTGCTAAAACGGATCCTTACCGATAGTGCTCAGGCTGACTCAGAGAGTATTCAGGATGCTCACCCTCGGCTCAGGTAAGAGCGGCGACCGCTCAGATCTAAAGACGGAAATGGACTTTAGTGGGCCCAATTGTGGTCTGAGATTATATCGGAAATCTGCTCCTGTTGTAAAATTGCTGACGAATTTGAAGATGACCTTATGGATGGCAGAGTGCATAAAGGTCGAAAGACTGCCATAGGAGGGCACTCTTTTTCAGGTTTCAATGATTTGATTGGGCGGCGTGCCTCCAATTACACAAGCCCACCCGGTAGCTGCAGGATGTTGACGGGGCAGTGCATCGCGAGGCAGATTCATCGATACCTCATCCGGGTGAAGCCCCAGTAGGTGATTGACAGAGAGTTCCAACATGTGGAATATCAAAGTACAAGGTGTGAAAGAAAGGTGTTATCTTCCGTCTCTAAGTCAAGGTCACGCTGCCCGCAGTCGAAACTGCAGCTGTGGAAGGATCAAGGGGAGGGAAAACAGATCGTGAGAGTTGTCTCAATTCCTGGATAGGCTGCAACTGATTGCAAGTTGTAGCTGTCCAATCAAAAACGGTAAACCGCGTACCCCGCTTTACCATTGATGTTCAATTGAGTCATGAGACTTTTCCTCTTGAACCTCTGCTCCACTCCTACTTCTTACCCTCTTTCATTCCAACTATGGCCCCACTCTACCCCAAGAAGTGGTTCATCGTTCCACACGACGAATATGACGCCAATAAAGCTCTCTTCCTCGGTCAGCTCATCGAGAGCATCGAGACGATCTCTCACCCACTGAACCGAACGACCTTAATTGCGCCGCCTGCCTCAGAAGTCACGACCACGATTCAAACATCTTCAAGCATCCAGCTCTTCAACAATGGAGCTCTGCACGCAAAATTTAACGTTTTGTCCTCTGCAGCGCCAACCAGCGCAAATGCTGGGAGAGGCTTCGAGAGGAACGACAATGTAAAAATGGATATCGATGTGGTTCGAACGGAGATATTCAGTCCCGGGGACGATTACGCAAGGGCAAATTTCAATGCAAGTAGGAAAGAGAAGGAGATGATCAATTATCTGAACAAGAAGAGGTTTGGGCTGCGGGTACCGGTTGGGAGCAAGAATGTATTCATGATTACTGCTCGCAAGATAGGAAAGGCGGCGACTGTATCTCATGACGAGGCGTCAGATTTCGATGTTAAGGCGAAATTGGGGCTGGAGGTTCACCCAGCAATGAAAGTGGAGGCTAGCCTTGAGTCAAAGTGGAAGAAAGGGCTTAAGATTCGTGGGTTCAATGAGGGGCCATTCGTCTTTGCGGTCCAAGTGAGAAAGGTGCTTTATCGTGCTGATCCGGAGAAAGAAGTGACGACGGAGCAATATGTGAGGAGTGCCGTGATGGAAAAGAAGGAGGAGGAGGAGGACGTTGAGAGAGAGGAGGATATTAGAGAGGAGATTGGTGTCAAATTTGAGGCTTTGAGTGAGGAGGGCCCGAGGATAGATAAGTATGATTACGATGTTGTGTCTGTGAAAGGTCTTCATGGTGAAGACGAGTTTGTGGTAAAGACGGAAGGCTAGGAGAGTGGATATCACGATTTATGGGGGGCGGGTATGGCACAGAAACCACGACATTGTTCGTCAATTCAATATCGAGTATTTGAATGCCTGAAATTGCACCGCCCTTGTCCATATTTCCTCCAAACTACGTTTGGATTGTCTCGGCTGGGCCCTCCAAACATCATTCTACCTTCTTAGCCGAAATACTAGATACCCTCATTTCGAATCGCTTCCTTGATCTTTTCCCAAGGTTCACAATCATTTCTTTGCTCCAGTAGTATCCACGGAAGGATGGGATTGGGACCATTCTTGACATACTTGTAGCACATCTTCTTAAAGACAGCTCTCATGATCTCGAATGTCTTCAAAGGCTCGCACGTCCCATCCTTGATCGGTCTCCATTCCCGAAGAGGCCTACAAGACCGACTATACTCCAAAATAAGGGCAGCAAGCCCGACAGCAATCGGTGTTGAATACGAGGTTCCTTTGAAGGTTCTTGCTTTTATTATTGCTCTACCAGAAGAGGAGGTTGGCAGTGGGTCGGGGCCATGCAGGTCCTCGCCAATTGTACAAAAGTTGTCTCTGTCATCGAAATGCGGCGGGTTGAAACCGGACCATTTGTATTTCGAGCAGTGCGAATTGATACAGAACACGCCCCACGGCATGCTCGCAGGAAAGGTAATTGGATATTCTGAGGTATATGCCCTGTCGTTTGATGCTGCAGCGAAAACGAGTATACCTTTTGCGTTAGCGGTTAGAATAGATTGCCTGATCCCGTCGACACTTTCAACGAATCCTAAGGACATGCAAATGATATCCACGTCGAGTTCTATGGCTTCGTCAATTGCCTACATTTTGTAAGCCTAGCTCGAACACCAGGATTTGAAACATACTTCCTTTACTATCCTAGGAGTTTCCGCCTCCCCTTCGTTTGTCTTGTAGACACGTGCGATCCATAGATCCACATTATTTGTAATCTGCAGCAGAAAGAATGCAACACGCGTTCCGTGACCTGATTCATCTATGGGTCTTGACGAATTGTCGATGAAGTCTTTCCACTCAATCTCGGTGCCTTCTGCGAGGCTGTGTCGCGCTTGTCGAAAGAGACGATCTTCGGTGTTGTATCCGGTGTCAAGGATCGCCACTTTAGCTCTCTTATGGTATGGGGCTTTCAAAGCCTGACGTCTGTAGTCGTGCATGAAGTCTTGAGTTCTCTTGAAGTTTCTCCACCAGGGGTGTTGAGACATATCACTGGCAAAGGTTAAATTTTCGGATGGCCAGGAGGATACTGACATGTGAGGCCTCTTTGAGGCGTCTATCCCAACTTCTGCGTTCAAACTGTCTGTGGCAAAAGATACCTTCATTCGTGGCACTTCCTGGGCGGGCCGAGACTCAGTTACAAGGTTGCTCTTGGGCGTTTCTCGAATAGACTTCTTCTGGTGTCGGCTGCCTGCGGCGGGGTTGTGCACATCTCCAAGACTCAAAGAAGTCGGATCACTTCGAGCATCCCACAGTATATCCATTTGAATTCCAAGAGATTCAATCTCGAGATCTGGCCAACCTTTCACCAGCTCGTCCTCCAGTGGTGCAACGATCATTTCGTATACCTTTTCGCGAAAGCCGGCATCGTTAAAGCCCAAGCCTTCGGGAAGAAACTTCTGTGGTTCCAAGCATGCCTCGATGACCGACCTGAAATCCTGGTATACACTAGCCCGAATTTCTGGGCTATTGAGCAATTTCACAGCCGTGGTCCATGCTGTGTACATGTTCGGGCGACCGGTTTTGGGATCACAATCTTCGATTGCTGGCCTCATCGTCTCTCCCGTTTCAATCTCCAGGAGTAATATGCCCAAGTCGATGATAGATGGATGGCGAAAAAAAGCATGCTGGGTGGTTATTGGCTTCTCACCTGGAGAATGCTCGCTTTGTGGTATTTGGGCGTCGTCGAACTTTGCCGAGATATACAGTCTGTGGATGTCAGGCAATTTCCCATCTTTAGGTTGATGAAGGAAGAAAATGTTCTCGCTGTTCCACTCCCTGCTCATCCAAGGACTTTCAGCGAACTGAAGCAAGCCGTGTGCGAGGATTACGGCGAGAATTCTTTTGTCGTTGAGCTGGAACTTCTTCGCGCCGGCCTCTAGGTGCCCACCATCGAGGAGGTCCTTCAACAATAAGGTTGGTTGAGAGTCAGTACCTTGCTCTCGATTCAGTAACCTGGTGTGAAGGAGCTGATCTTGGTGCAAAAGAACGTAAGGTTTTGTCGTAGTTCCCTGTGAGGACTGGATAAGATCACACAGGTCCTCGATTTGGGACGACCCAGCAGGCTTTCTGTCACTAGTTGGACAATTGTGGTCAGATTCGCTGCAATGGAGATTGAAATGCCATCATCTCAAGGGTTCCTACCTTTTATTTACGACAAACATAACTTCTTGCCAACTTGATGGATCAGAGTGTGTCGACAAAAACATGTCAAAATTGACAGCTTCTTGAGCACCCAAGAATCCCGGAGTCCATTTACTCAAGTAAGGAGTGAGACGAAGGCTGGCACGGTGAGAGACTTCGCAAACTGGCCATCTTGACGCCAAAGCCTGATAGAGATTGTTTCCAGAGTTCCTTGCTCGGTATTCGGGGCTTTTCATGCGCCGTGACCGTCTCACTTGACGTTTTGGTTCCATCTGGAGGGATGGAATGTTTTTGCTGAGAATCAGTTCTAGCAGTTGATTGCTTCTTGTTATCTCTCCGAGGAAATCATTGAGGTCTTCCAACTTCGGTGGGAGTTTAACAATACAATCAACGTCCTCCTGGAAAGAGGAACCAGGCTCGGCACCATGCGGTGTGTGGGCTTGAAGAAAAATGCACAATGACCGAAGTTTAGGATGCAGCTTCTATTCCGCACTAGTTAGAGTGCCATCGAACCTTTGGCTAGATAATTGGGCCTCTCACCTGGTTGGTGGCGGAGGAGGACGAACCAAAGACACTTAAAATCCGCCGCGGTTTAGTCAATCCAAGAAACCACTTTTGCTTCGTTTTCTTCCCGGGTGTGTCCTCAAAGAAGATCCTGTTAGCACTTGACTTGGATCTATAATGTCAAAGCCGCGCAATACGTCGAGGCAGACTTGCCGAGAGGTTAGAGGGCTGGAGTTGAGCGGCTTTCTCGCCCTTGAACTTACCAGCAGACTTGTTAAGTAAGACACAGTGTTCGGCCGAAGGAGGGATTCCAACAAATCCAAAAGATCCTTCAGCACGCCTGCACATTGGACAAAGGCATCATCTGTGAAGGCAGCATCCGCACGGCCCATGGTCACGTGGAGGATCCTGATTTCAAAATGAATCGAGCTGCGAAGATTCTTTAGATCGTGCTCATCGGCGGTGCTGTAGTGCGCATGGGGTATGTGATCGAAGCATCGCAGATTCGATATGAAGAGCGGCAGCACCGCAAGCAAGAGCCTTGCAAATTGAGACTCGAAGCCAAGCCTCTCCTGTTCTCTTGCCCTTATCACGTTGGCCATGATGGGGCAAGGCAAACATCGGCCAATGCATTCCTCTGGAGGGCGAGACGGCTGCGGCGTATTGGGGAACACGCGGAAGTCTGGTGGTGCATCCGCAGTTGGAAGTAAAGTATATGATTGATCAACGTGCCCAAGTGGTGAAGGCACTGAAGGAGACTCGGTCGGGAAAGCTGAGGGCGCAGTTTGGCTGATATGACTACGGTAGCAATAGGACCCCCGCGTGTGCATGAGGGTTTTACGGAAGGCGATAAGGTAAAGATGTCTCAGCGCAAAACGCCAAACGCCAAACGCAAAACACAAAAACAGCCCCACATGGCCCCACACCCTCAGAAAATCGTCAATAACCTTAGTATCTTAATTTATATAGGAACCCCCGCCTAATTCAAGTATCTTAATTACTTAGTATTTGGCCTTTAATATAATACTTAATCCTTATAATTTAAAGTATAACTCTTTATTAAAAAAATCACTCCTTAAAAAAATATCGCGATTTTTAAAAAATAATCCGGCAAGGATTATAAGCCCGGGTATTAAATCGTGAGATAATATAAAATTACTTTAAATCTAATACTTTTTAATTAAATTTTTAAGATATTAAAAAAATTTAAAATTTATTAATTTATATTCTTTTTTGGATTAATATTAATTAATCTAAAAGTTGACTAAGTCGCTTATCTATTACGAGAATATTAAATAACTTAGATATTTTTAGAAAAAATACTTTATTCTATTATTTATATTTAATCTTAAATATTATCCTTAAATTTATATATCGAAAAAGTTTTTTTTATTTTAAATAAATTAATTTCTTAATTATTTTTATTATTTTTTAAAAAGTCTTTTTTATATAATTTAATATATTAAAATTATTTATATTATTATATTAATTTATTAATTTAATATAAAAAATTTAATATTATTATTTTTTAAAAAAAAATATATAATAAATATAATATTATATATATTTTTTTAATTTTTTTTATTTATTTTTATAATTTTTATAAATTAAAAAAAAATTTATATTTATTTTATAAAAAATTTTTTTTTTAATATATTATTTTATTTAAATAAGATTTATTCTTTTATAAATTTAATAATTTTTTAAATATATTAAAACTTAATAATTTTAAATTAATCTTATAATATTAATTTTATTTTTAATATTTTTATTATTTTATATTTAATTTTTTAATATTAAATATAAAAAAAAAAAAAATATTTTAGATTAAAATTTTTTTTAAAAATAATTAAATAATTTAATTAATAATTATTATTATAATTATTAATTAATAAAAAAAATATTCGTGATTAATATAATAAATAATAATTAAAAATATATTATAAAATATTTTTATTTTATATTTTATTAATTAATAAAAAAGACTTTTATAATTAATATAATAATAATAATTAAAGATATATTATAAAATATTTTTATTTTATATTTAATAATTAAGAAAAAAAATATTTATAATTAATATAATAATAATAATTAAAAATATATTATAAAATATATTATAAAATATTTTTATTTTATATAAAGTCTTATTAAAAATAAAAATATTATTAAGACTTATTAATTTTTTAATATAAATTAAATATTACGAACCACCATTGAGGCCTGAGGCTCGGGCATGGGAGACGCCATGTCACAGAGAACCCAATGGCATGTGACGAGGTCACATGGAGGTCACGTGACGGATCCTGGTGGATCCGTTTACGAGGAATAGGGATCCATGGGATCCAGGACTCCTTGGGGGTCCAGTACGGCACAAGGGACTATATAGGGGAGCCGCGCTCCCGGGTAGATAGGAGTCTTGTGCTTAACTCAAATAGTATTTCTTATATACTTGTAACTGCGTAATACTTCAGGGCATCACTCGGTAATATCCACTGGACTATCAAGATTCCCTGCCTAAGACCCCCCAAACCCCCAACGTATTAAAGCCTGCTTCTATCACGACGGACTGTGAGCGTTACATTAAATATTTTTTTTTTTTTTTTTTTATAAATATTATTTTTTTATTTTTAATTATTTTTTTTTTAATATTATTATTTAAATAAATTTTTTTTTATATTTTTATTTAACTTAATTATTATATTTATTTTTTATATTTAATATTAATAAAAAAAAATATTAATTATTATTATAGTTATTATTAAATAAAAATTTTTATATTTATTAAAAAATCTTTTAATATTAAAAAAATTATTAATAAAAAATCTTAAAAAAAAAAAGTCTTATTTAATAATTATTAATAAATATAATAATAATAATACTAGTTTTAAAAATATTATTCTTAAAAATATAATATAAATTAATTAATAGTTTAAAATAAAATAAAAAATTAATTATAAATAAAAAAAAAATAAAGATTAATTATTAATATTATTTTTTAAGATATAAAAAATAATAAATATATAATATTCTTTTAGTTTATTTTTTTTTTTAATTATTATTAATTTTTAAAATTTAATCTTAATATTTTCTTAAAAAAAAAAAAAAAAAAAATTTATCTTTTTTATAACTTTAAGACAAGATTATAATTAAAGTTTATATTATATAAAAATTATTTATAAAAAAAATTAATTAATAAAAATATAAAAAAAAAATCCTTTTAATTATTTCGGATATAATTTAGTTAATATAATATTTTTATTCTTTATTTTATAAAATTTAATTTATTTTTATTATTTATTTAAAAAAAATATTTTTAAAAAAATATTTATTTTATAATAATTATTTAATTTTAATTTTAATAAATTATTTAATAATATTATAAAATAAATTAAAAAATATCTTAAAGAGTTTAATATTTAAATTAATATAATAAATATATAAAGTCTTATTTTAAATAAATTTTAATTATTTATAATAAATTATATATTTAATAAAAAAATTATTTCGAGAATCTTTAATTTTTTTATTCTTTATAATTAAATATAAATATTTAAAGAATATTTTAATTATATTTATTTAATTTATAAAAATATTAAAAAAAAAAATTTATTTTATTTTAATATAATATATAAAATATTAATTAAAGAATAATATTTAAAAAAAGTTTTTATTTTTTATTAAACTAATATTTTTTTAAAAACTTAATTTTATTAACTTAATAAATTTTTTTAATATTAATAATCTTTCTTTAAAGTTTAATAATTTTTTTTTTAAAGTTTAATAATCAAGAAAATAATTTCGGACAAAAACTTTATAAATATTAAATTTAAAGTAATTATCTTAAATTTTATTTTATTTTTTTTATAAAAGATTTAAGTCTTTTATTTTAATTTATAAAAAATCTTTTCTTGTTATTAATAATAATAATAATAATAAATTTAATTTTAATAATATAATTAAAGTTATTTTTAATAAATAATTTAAAAAATTATAATAAAAAAAATTTATTAAAAAAATAAAAAATTTTTAATAATAAATTTATTAAGATTAATTTATAAAAGAATATAATTATTAAAAATAAATAAAAACTTAATAATAATTTTATAAAATATAAAAAAAATATTATTAAGCTTAAAAAATCTAAAAAAACTTATATATATAAATATTAAAAATATAAGAAAATAAAAATAATTTTTAAAGATATTATTAAAAAATATAAAAAAAAATTAATAAAAATTTTAAAAACTTAAGAAATATTTAAAAAAGAAAAAAATAATCAAGAAGAGTGAATAAAGATTCTTTAAAGAAGTCTTGATTAAAAAAAAAAAAATATTAAATAATTTAAAAAAATTATATAATAAATAAAAATAAAAATAATAAAGATTTATTTATAAAAAAATATAAAATTAAAGTCTTTAAGAAATATAATTAAAATAAAGAATATAAAGATTATAAATCTTTAAAATAAACTTAAAATAATTAATATTAATTTAAGAGTATTTATATAAAAATTAAATATAAATTTTATTAAATATTAATAATATAATATAATAAAATAAATTAAAGACAAAAGCTTTAAAGTAATTATTTAAAGTATTTAAGAAATTTAAAATAAAAGTTATATATTTATTAAAGATATTATAATATAAAAATCTTAAAATAAAAACTTTAAATTTATTAATATTTAATAAATTATTATTAAATTATTTTTAAAGTTTATAAAAAAAAAAATAAAAAAATAAAAAATTTTAAAAATAATTTTTTATATATTATATTTTATAATTTTAATAATTTTAATATTTTAAAAATTTATTAAATTAAAAATATTTTATAATATTATAATTCTTTAAGAATATAAATATAATATTTCGAAAATAATTTATATTACTTTAAACTTTATTATTATAATTTTATATCTAATCGATTAAATTTAATCGTCTTTATAAACTTAAAGGATTATATAATCACGTAACTTTATATAATTAATTAATTATAAAAAATATCTCGAAGCTTTAAGATTTATAAAAAATCTTAAAGTCTTAAAATACCCGGATTATTATTAATACTTAATATTCTTTTTAAGAAATAATTTTATAATTTATTATAAATAATTTATATAAATTATTTAATTTTATAATTAAATAAATTATTAAAGATTAATTTATAAGTTAATAATTTAATAAAAAATATATATTTTTAAGCTAAATTATATAAATAAAAAAAAAATCTTAAAGATAATATTTTTTATTTATTTAAGTCTTTTTATTAAAATATTAAAATATTTTAATAAAATTACTTAAGAATTAAATTATTATTTAAAGTAAAAAAAAATAAAAAGATTAGTTTAAATATTATTAAATAAAGACTTTAAAAAAATTAAAAAGTTTATATTATTAAAAAAAGACTTTAAAGAAACTAAAAAATATTTTTAAAGTTTTTATTTAATAAAATTTTTTTTAAAAATAATTTAAATTTTTAAGGATTTTTTTAATATAAAATATTAAATTAATATAAAAGTTAAAATAAAATCTTAAAGTTTAATAATTTTTAATAAAAATAATAATTTTAATTCGGGATTTTCTTAATAATAAAATTAATTTAAAATCTAAAGTTTTTTTTTATAATAATATTATTTATTTTAAAAATAAATTTTTATTTATTTTTTTTTTTAAAATTATTTTTAAAAATAAATAATTTAATAAAAAAGATTTATATATTTTATATAATAAAAAAAAAAAATAAAAAAAAAAAATAAAATATTTAAATATTAAATAAAAAAAAAACTTAACTTTAAATAAAAATTTATAATAAGTATTATTAAATATATAAATATAATAATTATTATAATTAATAAAAAATAAAAAAAATATATTTATTAAATTATTTAAAGATATATAAAATTATAATATTAAACTAAAAAATTAAATAAATAAAAATTTATTAAATAATTAAATATATTTTTTTATTAATTTAAAGATAAAAAATTATTAATATTAAATTAATTATAAGAATTAAAAAAATTTAATAAATATAAATTTATTAAAATAAATAAATATATTTTTTAAATAATTTAAAGATAAGAAATTATTAATATTATTTTAAAGAATTAAAATTATAAAAAAGAAATAAATATAAGATTATTAAAAAAAATAAATATATTTTTTAAATAATTTAAAGACGGGAATTTATTTAAAAAATTTAATTTATCTTAAAATCTATAATATTTAGTTTTTTAAAAAATAAATAAAATAAAAAACTTATAAAATATAAAATAATCCGGATAAAAATAAACTAAAATAATAATTAAATATTAATTCTTAAAATTATTATAAAATTTAAAAAAGGAGAAGGAATTTAAAAAAAGAAGAAGACGGATTTAAAAGAATAAAAGGATTAATTTAAAAAAGAATAAAAATAATTAAATATTAATTTTTGATATTAATAATAAGATTAAAAAAATATAAAAAAAGAATAAAGAATAAAAGACAAAAATAAAAAAAAGTTTTATTTATATAAAGATAATAAAATATAAATATAAAATAAATAATATTATATTATATTTATTTATTTTTATAAATTTCTTTAAAGATATATTTTATTTAAAAAAAAATATAATATAATATTCTTTAAAAATTATAATTTAATAATTATAATTATAAAAAAAAATTAAAAAAAATATATTTAAATATATTAAAATAAAAAAAATATTTTTATATTAAAGTTATATTTATAATATTATTAAATATAAAATTATTTAAGTTTATAAATTAGATTATATATAAAAATTTAAAAAGATTAAAGTTAATCTCGAATTATTTAAAGATTAATAATCGCGTAATAATTAATAATATAATTTAAAGATATTATACTTTATTTAATTAAATTAATATTTAAGCTTTATTATTATATTAAGTTATTTTACTTTTAAGTAAACTTTTTAATAATATTAATAATTAAGAATTATATAATTATATAATATAAAAATATAATAAATAATATATAATTATATAATTTTTTAAGTTTAAAAAAAATAAAAAATAATTTATTAAAAAGTTTATTTATTATAAATTATTTAAATTTTTTTTATTTTTTAAGTCTTTTAAATTATTTTTATATTATTTTTTATTATTAAAAAATATTTTATTATTAAAATTTTTTTCTTTAATATTATTTAAATTATGATTTTATTTTATTATTTTTTATAAAGTTTATTTTATTTCTTATATTATTTTTAATTATTTTTTATTTTTTTAAAAAGACTTAATATTAAATAATAAATCTTAAATTTTTATTTTATATTTTTTAAATATATAATATAAAAATTTATATATTTTTATATAATCTTGATTTAATTTAATCTTTAATTTTTTTAATTAATAAATAATATTTATTTTTTAAAAAAATATTATATAAAGTTTTATTATCTTTAAAATTTAATAAATTAATAAATTATATTTATTAATTTTTTTTAAATTTAATTAAGAATTCTTTTATTACTTTAATTAAATATATATTATAATAATAAATACTTTAATAATAATTATATAATTTTTTAAGCTTTCTTGCTCGAAAATAATTTACTTTAATTTATTATATTTAAATTAAATATATATTATAAAGATTAATAAAATTCTTAATATATTATTAAAAAGACTTTATATAAATAAAATAAATAATAATAAAATTATACTTAAATTTATTATTAAATATATTCACTTTATAAAAAAATTTAAAAAATCTTTTTTATGTCTTTATAAATTTATTAATTAAAGTATTTTATTATATCTTAATATATTAATTTTTAATTAAAGAATTATATATAAAGATTTTATTAAATAATAATTTTTTTTTTAAATATTATAATTTTATTTAAATAATTATTATTAATAATATTTCTTAATCTTTATTATAATAAAACTTTAAAAAATATTTTTTTTTTAAATATAATATAAATAAAACTTTAAAATAATAATTTATATATAATTTAATATATTAATAAAAATATTAATAATTATTTAAGAATATATATTAATAATTTTATAAATTTAAAAATTATAATATATTAATTTATTATATTTATTATAAGATTAATATTAACTAAAATCTTTAATAATAAATCTCTTATACTTTTAATCTTTATATTTATCCCGTGTTTTAACTTTCTTTAAATTTAATATTTAAAATAATCTTTATATTTTATTTTAAGAAATAAATTTATTAATATTTTTTTAAATTTATTAATATATTTAATTATAATTATATTAAATAAATTAATCGTTCTTTAATTCTTTAAAAATAAAAGTCTTAATTTTTTTTAATATCTTAATATATTTATAATCTAATTAATTATATTTTAATTTAAATTTATATTATTTCCGGATTTATTTTAATTTTTATAAATTTAAATTAAAATAATTAAGTTTATAATTTAAGATATAAAATATATTCTTAAGTAAGTAGTTTTAATATTAATAATATCGGATTATATTAATTAATTTCTTATTATAAAAATATTATTAATATTTAATTTATTATTAATTAATAAAATATTTTTAATTTTATAATATAAATTATTTATAATAAAAAGTTTTATTAACTTTAAGATTATTAAGTTTTAAAGTATATTTTACTTTAATTAAAGTTTTATTTTAAATATAATATAAATTTTTAATTTAAGTTTAATATTATTTTTATAATTAAAAATTAATCTTATTTTTTATTATTATAAATTATTAATTTAAAGTTATATCCCGACTTATATAAAAATTAATTTAAAAAAAAAAATTTTATATTATAAAAATTAAAAAATTAATTAATATTAATATTTAAGAATTACGTAATTATATAATATATAAATATAACGAGTAATATATAATTATATAATTTTTTATATTTAAGAAATCAAAATAAAATAAATTAATTAATTTTTAATAAAATAAAAAATAAAGTAAGACTAAAAAATAAAATTAATATAAAGTCTTTTATAAAAAATTTTTTTTAAAATAATTAAATTATAACTATTATTTTAAAAATAATAAAATTATTATTATTAAAATCTTTAATATTTAAATAATTTAAAATATTAAAAATAAAGTATTTAGATTAATATTTATAATTTTTTTTAAGATATATATAAAGTAAATCTTTAAATTTAAAAATAAATAAAATTAATCGATTTAATTATTTATTTAATTATTTTTAATTTTTATTAATATTATTATTTTTATAAACTTAATAATAATATTAATATTATTTATTATTATTATATTATTTAAAAAATTATTATAAAAAAAACTAAAAAAAAATTAAATATTTATAATATTAAAAATATTAATATTATTTATCTTTAAGAAAAAAATAAAAAACATTAAGCTAAACGAGACCAGAAAATTATAAATACTCGAGATATTAAATATCGTTAAGAATAAAAAAATATTAATTATTTATTTTTAATATAAAATATAATCTTAATTATAAAATAAAATAATAATATTTTAAATTTTTTTTTTCTTTAATTATTCCGAATATTATAAAAAAAATATTATTATAATATTATATAAATCTTATTATTATTCTTAATAATATTATATAAAAAATAAAAAAAATCTTTAATATATTAAAAATTTAACTTATAAATCTTTAAGTAAAAAAAAAATTAATTAACTTAAATAATTTTAAGATTATTATAAATTTAAAGATTATATATAATTAAACTCGAGAATATTTAATATTAATATTATATATAAATTATATAAAATAAAATCTAAAAGATTTATAAAAAAAATATATATAAATTAAAGATTATTTTAATTAAGTTTATTATAATTATTAATATAATAATAATAAAAAATCTTATATATTATATTAATTAAATATAATATTAAATAATTTAGTTTTTCTTAAATTAATTTTTATAAAGTCTTAATCTTTAAAGTCGCGAGAATCTTTAAAATAAAGCTAAAAGATTAATAAATTAATAAAAAAGAAAAAAAAATAATTAAAGAAATCGAGAATAATATAAAAAAAAAAATTAAAAAAAAAATAAAGATAAAATTAAAAGAAATATAAATATTTTATTAAAACAAGAAGTATTTTAATTAAAAGATACTTTTATAAAAAAAGATTTTTTTTAAATTAATAAATAATTATAATATTATAAAAAGATTTTATATATTTAAGATAAATAATTAAGAATAAAACTAGTTTACGATAATTAAGAAAAGATTAAATAAAGATAAATATTAAAGCTGGATTCTATAATTCTAATATAAGATCTTATAATAAAAATAAATATAAATATTAATTATTATTTTAAGATTAATAATATTATAATTTTATATATTTTAAAAATATAAAGATTTTCTCGGAACGTAAATATAATAAATACTAAATAATTAAGATACTTGAATTAGGCAAGGGTTCCCATATAAATTAAGGTACTAAGGTTACTGACGATTTTCTGAGGGTATGGGGCCATATAGGGCTGTTTTTGTGTTTTGCGTTTGGCGTTTGGCGTTTTACGCTGAGACATCTTTACCTTATCGCCTTCCGTAGGGTTTGGTCTGGGGCCACCAATCTGAAAACAACTGTTTAATCAGCCAGTCAGCCAGTCAGCCAGTCAGCCAGGCCAAGTGCAATCATTCGCCCGAACAACAAAGTGACACAACCAAGCCAAGACGGTCTCCGTCCCCAGCCTTCCTTTTCACGTCTGCAAACTTCTGGGGGGTCCGTGAAGTATTTTCGAGATCGCGCAACTTTCTGACCTGTCGACCCTTCTGCCGTGAATTGCATCGGGCCCTGTGAAAGTACGGATTTGCTCGAAGCCAGCCAGCCTGAGAACCACCCAACCGCTACACCCTGATAAGAGCACATCGGTCGCGGCTGATGGTGCCTGGACACGCCGCTGCAACGTCTTGCGACCTCGATGTCACCGCCCCGAGCTCCTCCCAGTGCGGAAAGTAGGTCGCATAGCGCCTGCTCCTGGAGTATCGGAGATGTCAACTCCAGAACGTACCTGTTATGGGGTCGCGAGATCGTGCCAGACCTTGTTCAAAAGCTACGTGGCGATGCCACTCATCTGCAACCATGACATCGCAGCAGAGCAGCAGGCACGCTTCAACATCTGGGCCGCCAATATCGGCGTCTTTGCTGATTTGCGGTCATCTCTTGACTACTGCCTCAAAGAAAACAACGAGGTTCGGATGATGGTTCTTCAATTGTTAGACCTCATTCATCGAAACCTCCGACGCGGTATGTTTGGCTTCTTCAAGTCTCCCTTGGAAATGCCCACACTTGTATAAAGGAAACTTAAAATTTGACTTGAGAGGGTAGCAATCGACGCCCAAGATTCTGGGGACGCTATACCGGATGAAGTGATCAAGCCCCATCCACGCTCCAAGACCCTCCTCGGACGTTTTGGGCGAAAAAGGAGAAAGGAATCGGCGCAAGCTGAACCCAGTTCGGCCGAGATAGCTGAGCAAGTCATGCTGGTTATCAGAGAGACGATTGATCGGTTGCAAAGGCTACATTCAGCTATTCGACAATTTTCTGCTCAGAATCGTTATCTAAAAGCCGCAACATTCACGGTCAAAGACGAAGATGGAGAAGATAGCTCCAGGTTTCGTGAACTTGCTAATCTCATGGTTCGGCGTCAATATCCGTACACAAATGATGTTTTACGAGAACAACTGGGTTTGTCGATTTTTGTGAGGCGGAACGTCTTCCTGTATTCGAGTCGGCACCAGAGGAAGCTCGCTCGCGAGAGGACAGAAGCACTAGTATCTCCGGACCGAGACTCATCCAGCTCTCTCGGGAGCAAAGTCGTCTCCTCGACAGCTGTGCCAAAGGCCAAGTCCACGAAAAGTGCAGCTCTATCTGGAACAACGGTACCGATTCTCCCTAGGGGGGGTCTGAATCCAATCATCTTCCAAAGACTTGTTGGGAACCCTCAACCTTCCGTGGCCAGTTCTGGAACATCCATAATTGTCCAAGACAATGAACAACTGTACCCACCTCCTCCTAATTTTGAAGAAGGCAAGAATGAATGCGTATGCCCTTACTGCTTCGATAACCTGAAAAAGAACATGACCGAAGGGAATCGATGGAGGTGAGTCAATATCTGAATGAAGCATGAGTGGTCTACTGAACTGTTCTGTCATAAAGGAGACATGTCGATAAGGATCTTGAGCCATACGTGTGTGTGTTTCCGGAGTGCAGAGGGTCCCTCGAGTATTTCGTCAAGTTTGAAGAATGGCTAGCGCACACCAACTCGCACGCTGTAGAGTGGCACTGTGATGCAGCAACCCATAGCCCAGTCGTCTTCAGAACCAAACAAGACTTCAAACATCACTTGAAGACAATTCATGCTGGCACGTTCACCGACTCCCAACTGCCGGTCCTTGCAGACTTGGGTGCACGACAGGGTTCGAGGCCTTTCACTACTTGCCCTCTCTGCAATTGTTTGCCCGAAAATATCGAAGCAGAAATGGAGAATATTGGCGATAAGGCCCTGGACCTTTTGCCTAAACATATTGCAGGTCATCTCAAAATTCTTGCTTTTATTTCCCTTCCTTGGCGCGATGACGTGGATGATTATGCTCAAAGTGGAAGCAAGAAATCATCTGACTTCAGTCATCATACTTCAATGGGGAGGAAAGACATCGAACAAGAAAGAACGGATATGCTGAGCTTATCGTTGTCATTTGATGAGACACCCACGAGAAGAGCAGATGACGTGAGTCCAAAACTACAATAAAGGCAATATGCAGTAGCTCTAACGTGCCGCCGTATAGAAATCTACTACTATTCCAGAAGCCGAGTGGGGCTTCATCACGAAGTTCGCCTTGCAACCACCAAAAGACACCCTTCGACCTCCCACCCGAATTTCTGCTGAGTTATCTGCAAGTTTGAGCATTACAAGTAGCAGAGGATCTTCACCATATGGATATTGGTTGAAGGAACAACTGAAAGCTGCCAGGTTGGAGTGCCCTCTACGTCCCTTCTCTTTCTTCGTCCCTATCGATGTACAAGAAAACCTGGTCACCGAGGCCACTGTTGGGAAAGATATAAACGCACACGATGCTGCTATTCCTGAAGATGAAGCGAACAAATATGCCAGGACAGCTTGTCAAGTTGCAAGACACCTATACGCAACACTGGCCTACACCAGGCGTGGCGGTGATATTTGCGCTTTGTTGAACGAAGGAATTACCGACGAAGATCTTCCTTTTAAGAGAAGGGATGAATTTGGCTATGAACTGTTTCTTAAAAATGGAGATCCTGTCCAAGCATTGAAGGCCTGGAGCTCAACACATCTGGCGACGCTCGATCGCATTCAATGGTGGATGATCTCCCCGGTTTTTTTTCCTTGGGAGCATTATCTGCTAGATCCGAAAATTGTCTTACCATTTGTTCCTCTCGGTGCCAATAGCGGCACCTTACTAAGGAAACGAGGCGCATACAGTGAAGTATACCCCGTTCGTATTCATCCAGCCCACCACAGATTCTGGAAAACTCCTTCAGGATCAGGTCAGGTATGATCTCTCAACCAAGCCAAAAGTTTATCGCTCCGCTCCTGACAAACTGCAGGATGAAGAGCCTTTGGTAGCTGTGAAGGAGCTTTTCTCTTCTGATGAGACAGAATTTCTGAAAGAAAGGACGATTTTATGTGCTCTCGGCCCCAAAAATCATCCACACCTTATCAAACTGCTAGCCACCTATGAAATAAACAAGAAGTACCACCTAATGTTTCTATACGCAAACGCGAATCTACGAAACTACTGGGAAGACCACCCAACTCCCAAATTTGATAACGAGACAGTTTATTGGTCTATAAAGCAAATGACCGGTATTGCCAGTGCACTGCAACTCATTCATACCTACAGAGTCACTGTTCCTTTATCTGCTCCTGGCGCAGGCCATGCCGACGTTCGATACTCGCGACGCGGACGAATTGCACAGCTGAGTGTCGAGAACGGCGAACAGTGGTTCGGACGTCATGGGGATATCAAACCCGAGAATGTGCTTTGGTTCGACCAAGATAGCCCGATGGGTGTCTTGCAAATCGCCGATTTTGGGCTAGGGAGATTCCACGGACGAGACTCTCCACTAGGATTGAATCAAGAGACCGTCCTCACGGCACCGACATACGAGCCGCCCGAGTGTATCTTGCGACTCCCAGCATCTCGAGCTTACGATATCTGGAGTTTAGGGTGCATTTATCTCGAGTTCATCACCTGGCTTTTAAAAGGGTCTGCGGCGATCGACGCCTTTGCTGAATACCGAGGACGCTTGAATACAGATACTGGAGTAGATGATGATAACTTCTTCACAATTATCACGGAGGATGGTTTACTTAAGGCCCATACTCGCGAGGAGGTCATTGCTTGGGTCTGTGAACTCCATGCCCACAAGAACTGTTCGGCATTGATCCACGATATACTCGACTTGATAATGTCAGAGCTTCTTGTCGTCGAAGCCGATCTCCGCAGCAAAGCAAGTTGGCTCAACGTAAAGCTTAAAATGTTCCTCAAAAGAGCCGAAACAGATACCGAGTACTTGCTGAAACCTGTCCCCCGACAACCACCCAGTGGAGGTTCGAACCTAAAGCCACTACTCGAGCCCCCGAAAAGGAATGCCAAACGAGATTCAGTGATCTTCCTCGACCAAGAGCACCCCAAAAGTTCCAACACCCAGCTTAAGGTCCCTCTTATGGAGAATCCTCGAGATCTGGTGCTAAGAAACCCGGGACCTCCAAATTTCAAGCCCAAAATTTTAAGAAGGACTTCTTGGCCCTTGCCTCAGCGCGAGACACATGCTAGCTCAAGCACCGAGAGAGCACAGCCGCCCGGCCCCTGAGCCCTTTGAACATGATGCGTGCTGGAATATTTCCCACATCCAGAATGCAATTTCGCACTTCCGAACACAGCCCGTTCTCATCTTTGTACGTTTTCGTCTGCATTAGCGTGAACATTTGACCAAGATAAAGAAGACCTAGCAGACCTTTGCAGAACGGGCATCACTATATCTCTTCCGTTTGTAAAGGGTAAGAAATATTGCAAGACATGAAATGAACGAGCGGCGAGAGTAAAAGGTGATGGCGGCCGAGGATGGAACAGAAGTAGAGTAGAAAGCGAAAGAAGCTTGGTATGCGACTGAAGTTGAAGACGTAGACTCAACCGCGCGGCAAAGAGCCCTCGCAGAGTTCCTGTGTATAGTAGAAGAGAACGGAACTAGTGGTATCTACATAGAATGCAAATGAATCTCCGAAGGATGCTGAATAATCTCAGTTAAGTCCAATATTTTTTGCTCTACAATCGCTTCTAGGCTCCGTTGAAAACGAATTGAGGAAACTCCAGAAACGTGAAGCATTATAATAGTGTATACGCGTTGAAGAGATTTCATGGCATGCTCACCGAAAGGAGAGTTACGTAGAGCAACTCTTAGTGTTCTCTCTGTTGTTGACAGTGAGTCTGAGACTTTGTAGAGCATCGCGCTAAGCAAGTTTCTACGAAAGTTAATATGCAGTTCTGGAAACCTTTTTCTTTCCACCATCTTTCCCAGGGATCCTCCGATTGTACTCAACAATAATCTTCGTGAACTCCTTCAGTGCAGCCGGCCGTCTATCAACCTGTTAAATACAAAGTCAAATAAGAAAATGTTTACAAAACTGGGTACCCCATAAATACTCTTTCATCCCTTCCGCAGCAATCTGGAGAGATACCTCAATATCTCCGTCCATTTTTCTTTATATCTTTTAGCCAACAGAATCTTGTAAATTGTCCCAGCCTGTCTGTTGTGGGTCTTAGATCGTGAATGTATTAGATGAGAGGACGAGTAATACCTTGTGAAGATTCCTAGCTGCCCTTAGCTTTATGACGAGATCGCACCAGCCAAATAAGAAATCTTGGTGTGGGCTCGGAACCGCGCTACTCTCCGTCTACGTTTGGAGCACAAATCCTCTGGTAGAATACTACATTTTCGAGGATAAATCAACCCCTCCAAGTTTGGGCACTTACAAGGGCATGGTTTTTTATGTCGGATCCGAGACACGATCTACGAGAACACCCGTTACAATGCCCCTTCCATTCAGGGCACGTCAACCTTCAATCAGTGTATCTCCATCCGACAATTCTCCGCCAAAGCGGTACTGTTACTGTTTGCAAACCATATCGAAGCATAGGCAAAGCTGTATTTGAATTAGGTACGTTTAGTTACCAGATTCTTGTTGTGGAAGGCTGGGGTGGTGAAGGTGAAGCTGCGGAGACTGTTAGCTAAGCGAACGAAGAGATGGCGTGGACATACGCGGTGGTAGGGGATATTATTGTGAGACAACTACGATAAATGAACTACATCTGCCTATAGAATATACCATTGTTCCTGGACTATCTCAAGAATGCAATAGGAAAATCGATAGTTAATGAAAGTCAAGCTTTCTTTTTTTCTGAGTTGTGATACGAAAAATATGAAGACAGCTCGCTCAGAGGAACCAACCAGAACTTTCCCACAAGACAACACATGAAACATCCGTTTCACAAATCTCACATAATAGTCTCTCTCACCATAGGTAGTCAATTTGAGTGAAGCAAGTTGTGTACGTACCTTATGAATGGGTCACGTGGCATATGTCTTTCAAACCTGTGGAGACTTTCAGCATTTCATTTTGAATGAAACGAGTTAGAGTTAGCTTTTTGACATGCTCGATTGACACGAGATCTCGTCATAGGTCCCAGATCTGGTTGCAACCATAATCAGTCGAGCGGTTTGGTCTATTTCAAAATTCGGTACACTAGACTCTGCCAACGGTAGTTTCAAGAGGGCTATAAACCCTTTCGCATGTACACTCATGTGATTGGCTGCTATGGCACTGTTAGACTATTATTTCAAGTGCCCTAGTAATCGCATAGCACGGAAAAGCTCTAGAGTAGCCTCGAAGGCCCAAGGATATTGAGAGGCTGGTGTATTTGCTAGACCAAGACGGGAACAGGTTCTCTAGCTTCCAAATCCTACACAATTCATGATATAAACTTCTCTATCGCACCAAATCCTGGAGTTACCAAAAAACTTTTCAAAAACTTTGCAGGACCACCACCTCCGTTGAAGTACTCTCTACACTCCATATATTTCGGCAATGGTAAGCTGCGTGGCAGCACAATCAAAATGAAATTCCCATGGCCTGCTAGCCGGGCGAGCTCCGCCTCCTCCGACCTTGAGACAGGAGACGTTCCACTCAAAGATGTTCCTCGCGTGTCTACCGAAACCCAAAGACGCAATGGTTTCAGGCAGTCAAATTTGCCTGACCACGGAGACCGAATTATCGAGGATATCAAAAGCGGAAAGTAGGCAAACATTTCTGTCCCTCCACATGAACTTTCTTGCTAATATAATCAGCTACATGTGCTCGATTTGTCTAGATTCTGTAAACCACGGCGACACCTATGAATCTAGCATTTGGCACTGCTTATCATGCTACACAGTAACACACTTATTCTGCGCAAAATCTTGGGCACAAGCCCGTAGCCGTACTGCCTTGCCCTCCATCATGTTCCTCGAAAGCTGGAAATGCCCATCTTGCTCCAACGAGAGCCTGGAACCGAGAGCAAGATGCTGGTGTCAAAAACAACCATTTCGACGTCTGGGATCGTTGAACAATGGGAGACCAAATGCATGTCTCGATATATGTGATCGAGCAGGAACATGCGACCATGGCGAAGAGAATTCGTGTGTGAAGATATGTCATCCCGGGCCGTGCGATATTCCTTGTAGGCCTTCTTGTGCTGGCGGAGGGGTTCCCCCTCCCACCAAAACCGGTTGGGATAGGTTCTGGGCTCGAATTCACAAACTACCTGCTGGCTTGACCAGGAAAATGATCTTCTTCTTTTCGCTATTGTTCGTTATTTATACATTGCTAGGGGTATGGCTGCATTCTCATATTCAGTGGTGGTCAAAGCCATTCAAGTACCCACAATTGGGAGAGAGCCACATAAACGCCGAGAATACGGTATTAGTTTTGGTTGGAGTTCTTGTTATTTTGCCTCTGAATGCTGTTTTTCTGGTGTTACTGTTCGAAAACCTGGCATCATTCCTCTCGGTGGCTTTCAATCTTGATTCTCGCGATACCAAGCCTAGGCGCAAAGCTGCTATGACTTTCTTCGTCAAAACTCTTCTGTCATTGATTGCCTTGGGTATTTGGATGCTTCCTATCCTTGGGTGAGTGCACGTCGCGGCAAAGAGCTTTATTCAAATTAATGTGGAAACAGATTTACTGGTGGGGTTAACATCGCCTGGTATTATCAGATGAAAGACTCCTGCAACGGACTCAACACAAGAATACATATGGATACAAGTGGGTTTGCTTCATCATATTCGCTAATTCAAGGTCTGACTGACGCTTTTTAGTGACCAAGTTCACGGTGCGCAGCTTATCTCCCAACATTGCACCGTACGACATGTACCTCGCCTCACATCTAGATCCTGTCCTCGTCCCTGGCATTGGTAATACCACAAACACTACCAACCCCTTTGAATACTACCAAAGACTCTCAATCAATCGTCCCAGCCCTCCGCCTTTGTCTAGAGATTACGAACACATCGCAATCGATATTGACATCCCCTCTCGTCTCTACCGCATTCTGCACCTCAACGGATCAAATGCGGAAAACGAGTACATGGCTCTAGGTTTCAAGTCCTCGCTCACCTCCCTCCCAACTTTCCATCCCCTTAAAGAAACAATAATCTCAAACGGATCATTTTCGAAGCTCACAAAGGAGGACAAGCACATGTTGATCCCAGAGCTCAATATCGGCATCGCAAACATGTACTCCTTTATTTATGGCAGCGCAGAACAAAAGCCCTTCATCAAAATCTACCAGAACCAATCTCCGTACTGGCACTCCTTTGCCCCTGGCGCTCGCCCTTTACTTTTCCCGATGGATATATCACTGTTCAATAAGACTTTGAATGAACCTTGGGATTCCACGAAAAAACTGTCCATAGATCACAAACTAGTGATGCGGACTGCTAGTTTTGGGCATGGAAGACAGCGATTGGACATGTGTTTGAAAGAGGATACAGACTTTAAGAAAGGCATTGAAATTAGTAAGGGTGTTTCCGAGGAGTTCTGGGTCCCATTTGCGATCATGGTGGCTTATCGGGAGAGAATGTATGAAATGGAGGGGAGGGAGTAGGAGAGTCTCGC
>Ga0302221_10000583_pt1 | contig 26409 bp, 2 predicted proteins | sample II_Palsa_E2_1_FD_193517 | JGI IMG/M metagenome (GOLD analysis project Ga0302221, IMG submission 193517) | Peat permafrost microbial communities from Stordalen Mire near Abisko, Sweden - II_Palsa_E2_1 | ecosystem: Environmental > Terrestrial > Soil > Palsa > Peat permafrost | place: Sweden... | reverse complement strand
GGTATATCGCATTTTCTTATTTCCGAGTACTGTTCGGAAGAAGCTAAAGAAAGCTAGGTTGGAGGCAAGCAATGACATAGGCTGATATCATTGTCCACGACAGATTGCTGGCCACTTCGCACAATTTCTAGTTGTTTCTGTTGGCGCTGCTTTTTCCGAAACCCTTTCATGGCATGAGATCGAATGGCAGTATGTGACGATTTTCCACCTTGCGGCTGAACTGTCTGACAAAACGGTATTCTGGAGGCGGGCCGTCCATAATCTCACTTCGATATTTGTTCTAGGTGGCTATCCCTTCGTCTGGCAAGACATGCCTACGCTAGCAGGGGGGGGTTGCGCATGGACATCAGGCATAATTATTATATACCTCTGCATACAAATTTATTAGTAATCTACATTATTCGAATGGAATCGCGTCTAGCAGTCCCTTACGCGTTTGACAGCACTCAATGGAGCAACTAAACCCCTACCCAATAAAGCAACTTACCCCCTACCCTCTAAAGCAAAAAGCTTGCACCTTTAAAGATATACTCTATAAATTTGGACCAGTTACAAGCATTTCTTTCTAACCCTTTTAAGCTAAGCTTATATAGCTAGCAAAAGCGCTTTTACCTCCTACTTTTCCTCAAAAACTATACTTATTTGACTATTTTAGCTTGTTTTTTACTTGTAACCTCTTTTAAACAATTATAACAAATACAAATTAATATGCAAATATATAAAGCATATATATAACACAAAAGCAAGCACAAGAATAGATAAATTTGCTTATAAAAGAGTTATATATGTTTATTAGCACTATTATATATGTAAAAGTTTATAAAAAGCTTTAAATCTTTATATATTAAAATACAAATTTTAATAGTAATCTTTTATATCTAATTTTAAATTATTTATTACTTTGCTACTTTTAGCAAATTAAGCGATATTGCTATATCTTTTGCTATAAAAGTAATAAAAGAGCAAGATATTACTTACTTTTTAATAAGATTTAATAATATAAGCTTAAACCTTTAGCTTCTTCTCTTTAAGCTTCTTTTTAACAATATTACTCTCCTTTATTTGAAGTTAATATTAATAAGCTTATAATATAATATTTTAGCAAGTAAGTTCCCCCTCTATTTTGCTTTACTTTATTAATTACTTTAAATATTTATATATATATATATATAATTCTAAGCAAACTAATTAAGTAAGGGTACACGATTTATAAAATTGCAAATTATAAATATATATATAATTAAATTTAAAGCTTTAAAAAGAAGGGTTTATAAGAGATAGTTTTTTATTTAAAGCTTATAAATATTAAATGTTTTATATAAAGTCTTGCGCTTTTTCTCTTATATTATTACTTTATAATTATCGCAACTATAGGGGCTCACAGCAGCCTAAGGCCTAAAGCTCACGTAATCGGGGGCGCTCCGCACCCTATATTATAAGAGCACTCCTCCCTTCTTTTCTAGTTTTTAATTAGACAACTTTATTAATCACTAATTTATTTTATTACCCTGCTTTGTGCGCATTAGTTATAAGCCCGGTAAGCACTTAAAGCTTCCGCCTATTCGTATAACGAAGTAAGTAATTGCTTACTTTTTACTTCTTTTAAAATATACACTTCACTAATCACTTTACAGCTTCGACCAAGATCTCGATTATAGCATCCGAATAACCTAAGCAACACGTCGCATATATAATTGTTCTAAAAGATCGACAATTATAGCTTATATAATTTATATAGCTCTAATTCTAAGCAGACTTTCGAGGAATTTGGCACCTTGTCGACCCCGATAAACCAGATGCTCTTTATATTAGCATCGAGCCTCCAAACATCCCTCTAACACTCGAATAACTTATAAAACAAAGAGATAAGCAACTATAACAAGACTATATCACAATAATTAAGCAATAAAGCAAAAGATCTTAAGGAGATAATAGCAAATAACCTGTTTCCCCCGCTCCCTCAACTTTTAAAGATATTAAAAAGCAACACGCCGCTCTTCTTAAAGAGTAGTCAGTCACTTATAGCATATAAACTATAAACTCGAACCAATATTATCACCTCTAAAGCTAAGTTAGCAAAACCGTTAATGCCTTAATCCTTTTAACTATTACATCAGGAAAAAAAAAACTTGCTAACGATTTTTCGCTTAAGCGCACGTGCCATTGGCACCTGCTTGGTGCTATTAGCAGCCGCTTGGCAGTCAATTGGCAAGTGGGGCAATTAATTATTTGGCAATTGCATTTATTAAAAAAATAAAAAATTTAAAAAGAATATTTTAAGTGTTAGCTTTAATATATTCTCTTTTAGTTGTTTAAATAAGCTTTTTCGAATAAGTTATTTAAGTGTGCTACTCTCGACTATACAAATTGCGACAAATTGCGACAAAAAGTAATACGACTTTAGCGTATATGCCTTATAGCTATAAGCTTTAGCGACGCTTGCCGAGTGTCGGCGCAGTTATGGGGTATAAATACTAAATTATATTGTTTTTTAAGCTACTTAAGCGACGAGAGCTTTATAATTATAGTAAATATACTTTAAAAGTAGCTTGCAATCCTTAAAGAAGGCTTACAAGGGACTTAGCCTAAAATTATAAGACCTTTTAGCGTAGTTACTTACTAAAATTCAAGAAAAGTTAATAGTATTAGTTTATTTGAATATTATTTAAAACGGTAATCCGATAAAAGCAATAATTTTTATTATTAGCTATATTTGCTATTATTAGCTATACTTGCTATTATTAGCTATACTTGCTATTATTAGCTATACTTGCTATTATTAGCTATACTTGCTATTATTAGCTATACTTGCTATTATTAGCTATACTTGCTATTGTTAGCTAGGCTTTAAGCTATAAGTGCTTAGTATAATATATTCTAGTATCGAATTATATAAAATTTATATAAAAATCGACAGTTTTAGCATAAACCCTTTAGCTAATTTATTAAATTCCACTATAGCCTCGTCTTAAGGATACTTCCACGGATTGATTAAATTTAGTAATATTAAATAAATAATAAATAAAGGAAGTAGTATATATATAAGCGAAAAAATTAATAAAAAAATTATATAAATTATTTATATAGCAAAATCGACAAAATAAGCTTAAAATTATAATAAGCGCGTATAAAGGCGCGATATCGACCTCCTCTCTTTCCTCTTCCTCCCTTTTGCCTTTCCTTCTCTCCTTTCTTTGCTATACTTTAAGCGTCCTCGGGCGTAAAATTATCTTCCCTTTAGCTTTGCTAAACGCGTCCTTATTGCCCTTTATATATATATATTTAAGCGTGCGACGCGCGGCGGCGACACGGTAGTAAGATATAATAGAATTATAAGGTTAATAAAGGAAAAGTTCTTTATATAATATTACCGATTCGAGACTTAATTTTAGCTTTGCAAACTTTTAAAAAGAGATGCAAGTTCTTAGCTTGCACTATATAAAGGTGTTAAGTCGTTATATACTAAGTTAATTTCGGAGGTTAGTTTAGAAGGCTAGTTAAAGAGGCTAGTTTAAGAGGCCGGTTTAAGAGGTCAATTTCGGAGGCTAGTTTAAGAGGCTAGTTTAGGAGGTCAGTTTCGGAGGTCAATTTAGGAGGCCAGTTTCGGAGGCTAGTTTAGGAGGCTAGTTTGGGAGGCCAGTTTAAGAGGCTAGTTTAAGAGGCCAGTTTCGGAGGCTAGTTTAGGAGGCTAGTTTAAGATAAGAAGTATTAGCTAATTCTTTAATAAGCAAAATAAGATGCTTTATACTCGCGACGAGAAAATCCTATTATAAGTTAATATAATAAAGAAATTATTAAGTTTATTAACTTTGGCCGTATTATTTTAAAGACATTTCTTTAAGTTATTTTTGCTAATAAGACGTTTTTAAGGGCAATTTTAATAGTAACATTTTAGAGTCGTTTTTAAGGACAATTTTGCTTGTTATAGTTTTATAATCTAAAGACATTTTTAATAATAGTTTTATGTTTTATATAAATAGTTTATTTATATTTACTCTTTAAGACCCTTTCTCTTCTTAGCCTTTTACTTAGCAAGATTATATTGCTTTTTAATCTTTTTAGCTCTTTAATACCCTTTCTTTTCCTAATTATCTTTACATAATACTTAATATTAATTTTAATTAATATAATTATTAATATAAAACACATCTAATGCCCGGGCTTTAGCTTTAAATAATAATAGTATAACATGTGCACTTTTAAGTATTAATAGAAGTAAATAAAATTGCTATCCTTTTAAGATTCGAGGGCTCTCGGCAATAAGCACTCGAGCTTTAAATACTTTTATTATCCTATATACCGGGTTAAGTATACTTATATTTTTTAATAAGTAAATATTAATTAAAGCTATGTAATATATAAGGTATAACTCTTAAAAAGATTCGACTTAATAGCTTATATTTATTACTTTAATTAAAGCGTATATTTGCTCGACTAGTTAACCGTTTAAAGGGTAAGCTTATAGCTATTTGGGTCTCGGCCTTATTAATTGCTTTAATATTAGCGCGTTAATAAGTATATTAAGGGTAATAAGGGGGTGCTTTTAGACTTAGTAAAAATTATTACGTGATCCTTTCCCCTTTTAACTTAATAAACATCTTAAAAACTTTAGCTCTTTAGCTTTGCTATCCCTTTTATCCTTGCTAATACGCTTTTAGCATCTTATATTAAAATAAAATTGTATTAGGTAATTTTATACTCAAATAAAGTTTACTTTATATAAATTATTAAGATTATCTTTAATATATTTACTTGCTAGCTTTGCTTAGCGCGCTTTAATAAATATAGCTAAAGCTTTAATAAAGCTAATAAGGCTAGTTGCTCTTGTAGCCTCGCAAGTAATAGTTATAGTTTTATAATCGAGCTAAAGTAAATGTAATTTAAATTAAATATCTCGAGGCAAACTCTTATAGCTAAATATTTGCACTTTAAATAAGGTTTTTAATATAAAAGATATTTGCGCTATAATCTTAGCTCCTTCTTACAAAGATATGCCAAAGAAGTGTAATAAATAGTCCTTTATTGCTATATAATTAATATCTCGGGTATTTTATAATGCAATTTAATTAAAGTAGTTTGTATTTTTATTAATATAATCTTAAAAGTCTTTAACCCGATATATATAATTTATCTTTATATACTTAATGTCAAATTTATTTAATATATTATACTTTTTAATAAAATTAATATAATGCTTTAAAGCGTGAAATTTAAAGTAATTTTAATAAGCTTTATTGTTGCTATTTGTCGGTTAATACTTGGCAAATGCCTCTTTAATATTATCGATACAAAAAAGAGCTTAAAATATATAATATAATATAATATTATTATATGTTTAATATTATATTAGTAAAATAAAGTCGACTAAAGCTCAAGCGTACGCTAATGCGGATAGCGCCTTATAATAAAGGAGTAAAGCGATTGCAAAAATAAGGATCTATATTAAGGCTTACTCTTTATTACTTGTTTATTGCTAAATATAGCTAAAATAATTAAAATGTTTTAGGCTAAAGTATAAAGGTATAATAGTAAACCGGGCATTAAGCTATATAGTGCTAAGAGATTTATTATATATGCAATCTTTTTTCTTTTTTGCTTTAATAACTTGCTAACTAGGAAATAGATTTTATATAAAAGACTAGATCTAGTTAATAAAGTCTTTAAAGACGCCCTTTTAAAGTTAGTATAATATATTAATAGATATTACTTTGTAAATATTTATAAACTAATAACTTTAAGTAAAGCATTTTATTTAATATATTTAGTTTTAGTTAATTAAGTTAACTTTTTTGTTACTTTGCGTTTATATTTAATAGTGTATTTGTTTGTACGTTTTTAGTAGCTACTATGTTAAGAGGTCTTAAAGTTCCTTCGATAGCACTTAATATATGCTATATTACTTATTCTTTTTAATCTTTATTATAAAAGTTACTTTTTTATAATTATAAAGCATATTCGAAATAATAAAATAGTAATGCTATACGTGGCCGTTAGCGCAAGAAATTAGCTAGCTAGTTCTTATAAGGTTTTTTAAAGCTAAATATCTTATTAGCTAGCGTTTTATTCTTTTAAAAAATATTGCAAACGTTAAAGAATAATACTTATATATTAGTAATAGAGATTAGACTTAATTTCGTACGCTATATCTTAGTTAAAGGACTTAATAACTTCTTTCGAGATTGGCAAGAAACTAATTAAAAGATTAGCTAGCAATATTTACTTTTAATAAGCGCTTCTTTTAAAGTTGCTCATAGTTATATAAATAAGCTAAACCGACTAATTACCCCGTAATTGTGTTATTAGCGTTTTGTTAATAAAGAGGAATATAAGCATAATTGTTACGCTTAAAAGTAGCTTAAATTATTTCTTTTATTATTAATTTGCTATATGCATTTTATCGTATACTCTTGTCTTTTAATTGCTATAATACTTCTTTATTAAGGCTTATACAAGTTTAAACACGAAAGGCCGATACTTTAAAAGGAACTTTAAATAAGCTTAAATTAAATAGAATATTATAATATATATTTGTGCCTTTGCCCTTTTAACTTAGCTTTATATAATAAACGTTTACTAATATTATTAATTGCTGTCTAAAATGCTATATAATATAATATATATAGCTTATATTAAATTATTATATGTTTTAATTGCTTTTAATTATTCTTGCGCTATTGTTATAAACTCCGGGTCTTTAAAAAACTCTTTAATACTTTGCTTATTATACCGGGCCCTCGAGAACTAAAATGCTAAGCTTTAATTATACCTAAATATAAAAGGCTATTAAAGGTTTTCCTCATTTATTTGCAAAATAATTATCGGCATTTCTTTAAGCTTAATCTTATCCGGCGCAACGATTTACTTAATAAAGCATTTGCTTTCCCTTTCTTTTTTAAATTATATAAGCCGAGTTGCGCTAAAAGTTCCCGATATCTTAATTATAATATACTCGACACGCATTATATTTTAAGCGTATTTGTCTTATAAATTTACTTTTAATATATTATCGATAAGCTTATTTATAGCAAAGTTCTTTAAAAGTATTATTAAAGGCTACTATTTGCAAGTTTACAAGGATTATATAAAGAAATATAAGAGATAAAGGGCTAATAAATATACTTCGCGCTTTACTTTCTAATATTATAAGCTAAAAATCTAAGAAATTCCCCCTTATTAAAGTTTATTAAAATATAATTCTTATAAATAACTATATCCGACTATTAAATGTTATTTCTTTATTATATTAATAGCCTTAATTATAAATAGTATTCTCCTTCTTTATAGCACGTGTCTTGCCGTTGCGCTTTACGCTTATAGACTTTAGTTAGCCGTTTGCACTTATACTTTATAAAGCTACTTAAGCTTTTTAAAACCTTTTAATACTCTTTATAATAAATTTGCCCTTAGCTTATCTTATATAAGCGTAAAGTTAATAAATCGAAGTTAGTTATAAAATTGCAAATTAAGGGGATATATATTATAATATATATAAGATAAAGTATTATAGTAAAAGAAGAGCTTGCTAGTAATACTACTATTAATATATTCTTAAAAGAGGCTATTATTAATACAAAAGTAAAAGATTACGCTATTGCTATTTTGCGCTTAAAAAGTTTCGGGAGGCGGGGTGTTTTAAGTAGCTATTATAGCGGACGGTTTCGGGGGGCAATTTTAAAGTCTAAACTATCCTCTTAAATTGTCCTCTTAAATTATCCTCTTAAACTATCCTTTTAAACTATCCTTTTGAACTATTTTCCGAAACTATCCTTCGAAACTGCCCTCCTAAATTGCCCTCTTAAATTGCCCTCTTAAACTGCCCTTTAAACTATCCCTTAAAACTATCCTTTAAATTTGTCTTTTAAAACTATCCTCCTTTTAAATTGCCCTCCTCTTAAATTATCCTTTTAAACTAGTTTAATTTAACCTTAAATAAAAAGCTCTCGATCGAAAGTATTTAATTTAAGTTATATATTTATAACTTTAGTTTTAAATTCCTTATATATAGCTTAATTAGTCGGCTTCCTTTTCTTTTAAAAGTATTTCTTTATATAAGATATAACTTGCAATTTTCGTCGCTAATCTTTAAGTAACTCGAGCGCCTCGGCTTTATAGCGCAAAAAGTCTTCTTTATTAACTATAAATAATTTAATTAACTCGCTAATATAAAACGCTATTAATATCGCTTATTACTTTACTTTTTACTATTTTAAAAAGTTTTCGAGGATTTGCTTTACAATTTAAAAGAAGCTAGTTTACTTATAGCTTTTAAAAATAATTTATAAAGCAAATACAAGTATTAATTGTAGCAAGTTAAATGTATTATTAATAAAAGTTTTTAAGGGATACTTTTAAGGATTAATTAAATTTAAAGCAAAATTTTGCCTTACTTTATAATTAACAAATTTAAAAACTTAATAAAGCTTTAAATTGCAATTTGTTATCGAATCTCGATAAGAGAAAGCGCCCGCTAGCCGATATTATAATATTTATTATAAAATAGTTTAAATTTTAACTATTTAATCTTGCTATAGCTAATAAAATATATATATAAATTTGCTAACTTATTTTAGCTAACTTTACGCTTAATTTTATTGCTTAAGAAATTTATATTATAATAAGAAACTATTTTATTTAATATTATAAAGAGGTTTTATTAATATTTCTTTATAACTAAATTATAAGATTAATCGAGCCAAATTTGCTACGCTCGAGTATTTTCCGGTAATCTTCCTTTACTTAATCTTAAGTATTATCTTCCGAGGGCTAGAATTAATCGCGTAAAGCTTATACGATATTTTAGAAGGAGAGTCGTTTTTAGGCAACAAGCAACTTAAAGTGTAATGCAAGTAAGGCAAACTTTATTATATAGCGTACTTAATCTTAAATATTTTAGTACAAAGAGCTTTAAATAAACTAATTCCTTTGCTTAATAGCATACTCTTTAAGCTAAAACGAGTATTTTTCTTTAATATCCTTAAATTTAGCCGGTTAAGGGGCTTATAGCCGCGCTCCCTTCTTTGCTTCCCTTCTAGCCTCTTATTTATATCTTATATTATTAAAGGAGTATTTCGTTTAACGTTTAATTGCTTAATTATTTAATTAATTGATAATAGTAAAGTAACTCGGCAAAAAGCAAGTATAAAGCGTTAAAAGCATCGAGGTCGGCTAAGTATTATATATTATAAGATATAAAGTTAATTATAAGCTTAGCGTATTACTTAAAAAAGCTCTTTTTGTCGGCGAGGCGCATGTTAAAGACTAAAGGGAGAAATGCTATTATTAAGAGGGATTATAAAAATAAAGAATGCTATATATTCTTTTAATAAAGTTAATAATAGGGATTAACTATAAAAGCATTACTATACTTATACTATTATTAATAAAAGTGCGCAAATAACACGCGAACTAGGCTTATAACTATCGCAAGTAATAAAGGCAAAGTAGTTATATATAATTATCTAATTAAAAGGAAAGAAACTTGTAATAAAGAGGCTTTAATTTACAAAAGAGTTATTAAATAAGCATACCAACCTTTTTAATTGCTATAAAATGCCTAATTTTATAAAGTATAACTTTTATTAAGAAGTTATTAAGCAACTTAATTAAACTTTAATAAATGCTAACAAATAATATATTATAATTTATTATTAAAAGTCTTTAAAAGGCAAAAAGGATAATTTAAAAGGATACTTAAAAGGATAATTTAAGAGGAGGATAGCTTAAAAGGAAGATAGCTTAAGAGGAAGATAGCTTAAAGGGCAGCTTAAGAAGAAGATAGCTTAAAAGGAGGATAGCTTAAAAGGAGGATAGCTTAAAAGGAGGATAGCTTAAAAGGAGGATAGCTTAAAAGGAGGATAGCTTAAAAGGAGGATAGCTTAAAAGGAGGATAGCTTAAAGGATAGCTTAAAAGGATAATTTAAAGGATAATTTAAAGGATAGTTTAAGAGGATAATTTAAGAGGATAATAACCTTTTAACGTGAATAGCTACTAGTAAACAATAGCTAGCGCGCTAAAGATAAAGTAGTATTTTTTATTAAATATGTTCTTTAATACTATTATAAATAAAGCTTTTACTATTTACAAAGTAGTAAAAATAACATTATTATAAAAAGCGTATTTTAACTATTCTCGATCTAAAAAAGGAGAGGCCTTTAATTAAACTAATACTTAATCTTAGAATATTGCGCTAATACTAATATAGTCTTCTTTATATACTTATAGACATTTGCGTATATACGCCCTCTTTATATATAATACTTGAATTTTATCTTTTATTATATTATAACTTAAATAGCTTAAACTTAATAATTATTCCGAGTTTTGACCTTATTATCGACTTTTTTTAAAGTAACTTTATAAGAATATCCTATTACAAGAATATCTTATTATTATACCGCTAAAGCAAGCAAATAACGTTTTATATATTATATTATATTAAAGAGTTAAAGTTAATATAATTATAAGATATATTATATAATTCGCTATGAATGCAATTATTAATATAACCGGTCTTTTGCTTTTTAATTATTACAAATTTAATAATAATCTAAACTTTATTAATACTTAAATGCAATTGCTTGCTAGCAATAAATTATTTAAAAAACTTTAAAATGCTTACTCTAATAACAGTAACGTAAAGTACGCGTACCTTATACTCCCTTATAATATAGCAAACGTATAATATATTATTAATATTATAAGGCCGGATTTTCTTAACTATTAAAGATTTCGAATAAATATCGAGTTATTTTACATATACAAAAACGCTTTATAAACGGCTTTAAATCTCGAATGCGCGTTAATCGCGTTTCCTTCTATTAATATTAGCATAACTAGTATTCCGATAAATAAAGCTACAAAAATAGCTTTAATTATAATTTATAACTTTATTAAGGACTTTAATACTATTAAAGCGGACAAGGCTAGTAATAAGGAGTAATTGCCAGCGCAAATTACATTTATAATCTTAAAGAGAAAAGACGACGAAATAATAATATATAAAAACTAATTTAAGTAAGTAAAGTTTAAAAACTTAGCAAAAGTTGTAACTAAGTTTACAAATAATAATATATTTGCTTTACTAGCTCTTGCTTTGCTAGCTCTTGCTTTACTAGCTTTTACTTTGCCTTTTAGTATAGCTTAAAGAACTTGTAATGCAAATAAAAGGGTAATACAGTTTAGCCGCTTATATAACTATAAGCCTTTAATAGGGCAAAATCGTTACTATTATTATTAACCTTTTTCTCTTATTTATAATAGTAACACGAGGGTTTTATTACTATGTCGAGGATTTAGCTTAAGTCTTTAAAGTAAAAGATATAATTAAAAAGATAGTTTAAAAGGACAATTAAGAGGCTAGTTTAAATGCTTATAAGTTAAACTCCTTTTTTTTGCAATAGTAGCAAGAATAAGATAAACTAATAATTATAATTAGCTATAATTTTATACTTGTAACAAGAAAATCCTATTATAAGTTAATATAATAAAGAAACTATTAAGTTTATTAAATTTAGCTATATTATTTTAAAGACGCTTTTTTAAGTCATTTTTGCTAATAGAACGTTTTCGAGGGCAGTTTTAATAGCAGCATTTTTAAGGTAGTTTTAAAGGCTAGTTTGGGAGGCTAATGTGGGTTTAAGAGGACAATTTAAAAAGGTAGCTTAAAGGATAGTTTAAAAGACAGTTTAAGAGAGCAGTTTAAGAGGATAATTTAAGAGGACAATTTAAAGGATAATTTAAAAGGATAGTTTAAGAGGACAGCTTAGGAAGATAGTTTAAGAGGCTAGTTTAAGAGGTTAGTTTAGGAGGCTAGTTTAGGAGGTTAGTTTAAGAGGCTAGTTTAGGAGGTTAATTTGGGAGGCTAGTTTAGGAAGTTAGTTTAAAAGGCTAGTTTAAGAGGTTAGTTTAAGAGGACAGTTTAAGAAGATAGTTTAAGAGGATAGTTTAAGAGGTTAATTTGGGAATTCAATTTCGGAAGTTAGTTTAAGAGGACAATTTAGAGGATAATTTTATTTAAAGGGTCTAATTTTGCTACTTATTATACAAATTATTATTAAGGTTAATAACTTGCGTCGAACTTTGTCCCTATTTTGCTTATACTAAGGCTTTGCCTTTGCCTTTGCCTTAAATATTAACTAATGCTCGCGTTATAGCCTTAATAATATTAGCTCGTAGCTTATTAACCGTGCAAATTCTATCTTTTATAGCATTATCCTTTGCAAGAAATACTTAAAAACACACTTTTATATTCTTGTTTCCTTGCTTATAATATCAAGTATACCCTTATATTATAATAGTAGCTCGATAATCCGGTTTTAAAAACCCGACTAATATAGCCTTAGCTAAGGTTAAACTAGTCGCAAAAGCGCCACTTGTTACGATAATATATCGGGTAATCCTTTAATTTAAAGCTTCTTTATTAATATCGAGACGGAACCTCGTAAGCTAAGTAGTAATTACCTTAGCAGTTATTGTTTTATTAATTTAAATAATGTCTTCTTTCGAAATCTCGCGGATATGTACTATTTATTAAAGAATATAATTAGCTTTATGCATTAATATAGTTTTATAATACATATAAGATATAAGATATAAAACGTAAGCGCTAACAAAGAAGTATAAGGTCTAGATTTAACGAGCCTCCTTTCTTTTTATATTAATAAAGTTGTATTACTTGTTTATCTTCTTACTAATTGCTTTAAGCTTAATAGATAAAGCAACAATTATATTAAAATTCTTAAAATAAGGATCCGAATCCGACTTAAGAACTTATTATTAGATATTATCATTCTTCTTTAAGCGGATATAGTCTATTTACTTTTGCTTAATTAATTTAAAGGGTCCGCTATCTTCGTTTTTCAAGTCTATTAAAGCCAGAAACGAGGCGCAAAGTCTGGCTCGATAATATGCATTAAAGAGATTTTTCTTAAGACCTTAATAGTTATTTATATTTTTGTAATAGTCTTTGCTTTATTATTCTCTTTTCCTCTTTTCCTCTTTTCCTTAGCATTTAATAATTCCTTCTCGGCGACATATAGCTACTTATAACAATTATTTTACTCTTTCTTATTATTATAAAAGATTTTATTATAAATAAATCGGGGCACTTTAACTAAAGGAAAGCTTAAGAAGTTACTTGTAATAGTAAATCGAATAAAGAGTTTCTTTATAAGCGGTTAAAAGTTTTAAATAATCTAATTTGCAAGTTTTGCATTTAAAGTCTTAATATAATATTTTTCTTACTATTTACTTATCTTAATTGCTTTAAAACTTATCTAATTGCGCAAAATCTTATCTTTAGCTTACTCCGGCTAAATTATTACTTTAATATAATAAGCAATATCTTTGAGCCCGGATTATAATAGAGTTCCGCTTATAAGAATAATAGAAACCTTATAGCATATACAAGGTAAACTTAGTTTTCGAAGCAAATCATAGCCTTAGCGTCTTTGCAAGATTTCGAGGGCTTTAATTATTATTAATCCGGAATTCGTTTTAATATAGAATTTATCTCGGAAGAAAGTAAACATAATCGCGGTTTAATAAAGTTATAAATTATAAATAGCTAATTTCGGCTTTATTATATATTACTTACCCTTTATATTCTTCTTTTTTTCCCCTTTTAGCTAAACTTGCTAGGACTTTTTCTTCTTAAAAACATTAAAAAACTTAGTCTAAAAAGAATTAGATGTTAAGACTATAAAGACTTTGCTATTTTCAAGTTATAATATAAATTTTAAAGGCGCTAAGTTTTTATTACTATTTTTAAACTCTTTTTCCTCGCTAATTAAAAGTCCTTTTACTTTTATAAAAAGAACTTACTAATTATGTGCCTTAACTATAATTAGTATATATTTACTACTAATAAGGAAATAAGCTTAACCTTCGTATATTTAAACGTTAAGAAGGCCGAAAAGAACTAAAGTAATATTAACTTAAAGCCTCTTTTTAATAGAATAAGTAAGACTTAAAGGGGCATATAAGCAATTAAATCCGAAGCGCTTAATAAATTCCTTATTATAAGTGCAAGATATAATCTCTTTATTTGCAAGAGGATTATTTAAATAATAATATCCTTCGAGGGAGGCTTTAATTTAAACTTATATATAATTAATATAATATTAAATATAAGCAATAGCGTATGCTATAGTAGTCTTGCTAATACTTATAACGTAGCTAAGAAAAAGAGATTAAGCAAGGGTATTAAACATTTAAAAGCTATACTAAACCTTATATGCTTATATAAATAAGAGTCGTCTTCTGAAAAATCTTATTTTAATAATATAATCTAATATTATTTTAAGTTTAGAATTATAATAAAATAGTCGACAAACTTGGAGCTATATATGCAAGTCGAAATGCATACAAGTAATATTATTTAATCCTTATTATATTTTAAGCTTACTTTATTAGTATAAAAATTAATATTAAAGAGAAAGAAATAAATACTTATCTTTATCTATATCGCGGAAATACTTATTATACTCTTTTATATACAAGTTATAATCTTATTTTAACTTGTCCTCTTCTCTTTTTAGCGGGCTTATAATCTCTTCCTCGTTAACTCTTTAAAGCAATTGACTAATATCGTATATAATTCCTTTAAAGCGCTTATTAATTACAATAGCAAGTTTCTCGGCGATAAGGATTATAAGTTTCTCGGCAATAAGGATTACGGGTTTCTCGGTAATAAGGATTACAGGTTTCTTGGTAATAAGGACTACAAGTTTCTCGATTATAGGTTTCTTAATAATAAGGACTTATAATATTTCTAGTGCCCGACAATTGCGGCAGAAAATAAGCTCTTTAAGTATAAGTCTTTAAAGGCAAAGCATTAATGTGCTTAGCCCTTAAGAGGGACAAGAAGCATTAAATATTACGCTTATAATATTTGTAAATGCACTTGCAAATAATATAATAAAATACTTGTCGGGAAGTCCCTTTATTAGCGATATAAATTTAAGTTTAAGTTTATAGTTTATAAGAGTAAAAGCAAAGCTAAAAGTCTCTTTTATAACGCGCAAAACTTATCTTAAAAGTAATAGCTGCTATAAAGCTTCTTAGTTTATAATAAGCGAAACCAGTTATTTATTAATAGGGTAATTAGGATAAAGTAACTTTATAATAATAAATTTAAAAGACTTTAATATGCTTTATTACAAAGCTTAATATTTAATATAAAGTAATCTAAAAGTAAAAGAGGAGGCCCGACTACTTGTCGTAAACGCAATAGTATAATAGATTAGGCTTTAAGGGCAAGAAGAGCAACATTTATAAAATTATTAAACGTGTTTTTAAAGAGCTTAAAGGTATAAGATTAAATAGCTTACTTAGTATATTAATATCTAATAACTCTTGCGCTACTTAAATAAGTAAACTAGAAGGCTTAGCTATTATAGTTGTAATTTTAAAAGTAATAGCTAAAAGAAGAGCTTTAAAGGCGAGGCGTAGCAAGCAGCGACAAATAATATTTTATAAGCTAAATATATATATATTAAAGTTAAAGTTAATATTAAAATTAAGATATATAAATCAAAAACGCGCTATAATATAATAATATATAATAATATATAATAATATATAATATAATAAAGAGGGCGTTTTGCAAAGGGCAATTTTGTAAAGGACAAATTGCTAAAAACGATTTTGCCTTACGCTAAGCTATTTTAAGAAAGGCTAGCTTAGCTATATTAACTTTAGCCTATTTTTAAGGCTTTAAATTGTAAACGAAACAAATAATTCCTCGACTTTTAGCTTCTTTTAAAGATCGACTTTATAATTGTTAAATATTTTTAGTCTATTACGCTTATACTTATCTTAAATCCCGTATATTAAATATTACTTTACATAATCGCGTTAGCTTTAAGTTTACTCTTATATTACTTTATAAATTGTAACGTTAAGACTCCGATTCTTTGCATATCCCTTAAGCTATAACAAAGATTAATAGCTACTAGTATAAATTCTAAAGAACTTTATTAAAAACGAGGCAAAATTAATAAGTTACTAGCTAAGATATTACTAGTTTAGCTATTGTACTAGAATTTATTGCCGACCGAATATAATAAAAGTGTAGCTAAATTATAGCTCTTTACTTTACAAAATATAGACTTTATAACGTTTGCTAATATTAATGCAAACGACATAATTATGTAGTTAAATATAAAGCTAGTTATTAGAACTATTACCGGCTACGATAATAATATTATTAAATAATAATCACGAAGCGTATATAAGGAATATTAAAGTAAAAAGAATTTGAATTAATATACTAAAGATAATATGTTACGCGATATTAGATAAAAGATAGCTTAATTAATAATAGAATCTTCGGCGGTTGCTTAAAAGGATGTAGCGTAAACTTGGATATAGCAAGCTTTTATTGCTATAGCTCCACGATTCTTATTATTATAAAAGAAGGCTTAGCGCTATAACGTTAAATAATAGCCCGACTAAAGTATTAATAGAGGTAATGCTAAGTTTATAGCTTCGACTTTTATAATTGCTACCTTAAAACTATCTTTTAAGGCGACTTTAAATACTAAAACACTAGATAACGCTAAGGCGATTTCGAAGAAGTAGCAAGTAGCAAATTAAATAAGGAAAACTATTTCTTTTATAGCTAATTAAAAACTATATTATCCTCTTTCTTAGCTAAAGGGGGAACGTTACTTTATTTACCGAACGATTATTATTTAGCTTAATTTCACTTATACGAAGGCTTATACAGTGCTATTTTATATTCTTATAGCAATTTTAGATATTATAAATAAAGATATGCGAAGTATAAACTATAAGGATATATAATGCGCGCACTTAAGCTAAGACCGATTTAAGGTAGCTTTAAAAGTAGTACATTTAGCGTATAATAATCTAGTAATGCGCTTTTCTTATAATATATTATATAAAGTTAAAGGGGAAAATATTTTAATTTTTATTAAAGATAAATTTAAGCGTACTATTAGGGTGCTAAACTTATTTGCAAGAGATAAAGGAAGAGATATGTTATTTATAAACCTTTAACTAATAAACCTTTAACTAATATATAAATACTAGATAATATAAGAATATAAGAAATAAACTAGCCTCTTAAATTGTCCTCTAAAATTGGCCTTCTAAACTAGCCTCCTAAACTGTCCTCTTAAACTAGCCTCTTAAACTATCCTCTAAAACTGGCCTCCTAAACTAGCCTTTTAAACTGTCCTCTTAAACTGGCCTCCTAAATTGTCCTCTAAAACTGGCCTTTTAAACTAGCCTCTTAAATTGTCCTCTAAAATTGGCCTCCTAAACTAGCCTCCTAAACTGTCCTCTAAAACTGGCCTCTTAAACTAGCCTCTTAAACTATCCTCTAAAACTGGCCTCTTAAACTGTCCTTTAAAACTAGCCTCTTAAACTGTCCTCTAAAACTGGCCTCTTAAACTGTCCTCGAAACTGGCCTCTTAAACTAGCCTCCTAAACTAGCCTCTTAAACTAGCCTCTTAAACTAGCCTCTTAAACTAGCCTCTAAAACGACTCCAAAAATGCTATTATTAAAATTGCCCTCGAAAATGTCTTATTAGCAAAAATGACTTAAAGAAGCGTCCTCGAAACAATATAGCTAAAGTTAATAAACTTAATAGTTTTTTTGTTATATTAACTCGCAATAAGATTTTCTTGTCGCGAGTATAAAATTATAGCTAACTATAATTATTAGCTTATCTTATTCTTGCTATTATTTGCAAAAAAGGAGTTCGACTTATAAGTATCTTATTTCGCTTATTAATAAATTAGCTAACACTTTTTAATTATAGTAATACTTTTTTAATAACTCTTTTAAAATAGTTTATTTGCCGTTGCCCTATTATCTCTTAATATAATAGATAATTCTCGCTTTATTGTAAGATTTTCCCGACTAATTGCGCATATTATTATCCCTTTAATAGTAATAACCGGAGGGAAATAAACTATAAAAGGATAGCGTAAATAAGTACTTATAACTTTATATTAATATAAAGGGTACTTGCTATAAGAGACTAGATATAATATTTATATAAGGTTTAATTGCTATATTTTAAACTTTAACCTTATATTACTATTATCGAGAGACAAATTAAAGCGTATACTTGTTAGTTATATCGCTATTCCCCTTTTTTGCTACGATTTCGCGCAATTAACTTTAATATTATAAACTATCTCGGGCTTATTAAGACGTAAGCTTATCTTCTTATTAAATAAAGGCTAAAGTTTAGCTGCTTGCCCGAAGTAGCTTTTTATATTAGGCTATACTTTAGTTAAGTTTATTATAAAGTCTTTATAATTAAGCTTTAAAAAATTTAAGCTCTTTAATATAATTTATTTGTAAACCGTTTTTAGGGTAATTTAGCTATTATTACCGCTTAAGTAAAGACCTTTTATACTTTAAGTATAGTTTGCTTTGTCTTTGTTATTAAAACTTATAAATGTCTAAATACTATTAGCGCTTTTATTTTTATAAATTAACTTGCAAATATTATTATCAATATAAGTAAATTTAAAATTGTCTTTAGCCCGGCAATTTCTAATATAATATAGCAAGTTAATTTACCTTTTAAGTATAAAAGAGTTTAAGCGAGATAAGTAATATAAGACGTTAAAGCGTAAGTCTTAAGTTATAAGTTATTATAATAGCAAGAAGAATATGTTTTTACCTTAGCTTATAACCCTCTTTTTATTAACCTCTTCTCGTATATAATATAAAAACATATTAAACTTTATATAAAGAATATTTATAAGTTTTTAATTGTCTCGGAACTCGGCAAAGAAATCGTATAAGTTAATTGTATTTTGCAAGTTATATTTATTTTATAAGCCGGTAATCCCGGTAATATTATCGAAAAGTACTTTTTGCTATATGCTTAAAAGGATTTATAGCTATTAAAGTAGTTAGCTAAGATACTTGTTAAGGCTAAATAAATGCTCCGGATATATAAAGTTAACTCCTTTTTTAAATATATATAAGTATTACTATTAAAAGTCGGCTAAATTGCCGGTACGCTAGTATATTAAGCAAGTAAAGATCGAGTTAATTACTTTATTATAATTTTCCTTTAGCTTAATTATTTAAAGTTAAGTTGCCCGTTTAGCAAATAGCTTATTATAAGTAAAATAGATAATGCTACGGAATTGGGCCTAATTTAGTAAAACTATTATATTAGTGCTAATAATAGCATTTAAAAACAAGTAAAAATTTAAGTTTTCTTTATTATACTCTTTTTAGTAAAGGTTTATAACCTAAAATATTAATAATATAAACGGCTTATATACTTAGCACTTAAGCGGCTAGCTTAGCTAATTTAGTATATTAATTAAGTTTTTTGTAATAATAATAATCTTGTCTTTTATTATTTTATTTATATTTATAAGCTAATCGATTATTAATTGCTAATTTTCTAAGCTTTAAGCAAATATGTCTAAGAAAATATATAAAGTGCAAGTAATAATTAAGCTCTTTATTAATAAAAGTCGATTTAATATATTATTTTTGCTTAATATACTTTCGTTAGCGGATTTAGTATTAATATATTAGCTATTTGTAATATCTTCTTAGTTACTTAAATCTTAGCTACTATCTTCAAATAATATAAAGCTAAGACTTTTAATAGCAAATTAACTCTCTTTTATGTTATAGCTATATTTAGTAAAGCTATATTTAATAATAGTCTTTCTTCGTTTTATTTTTACCTTATTACTAATATCTCTTATTTATATATTTATATTTGTAAAAGAGGAAGTCTCGTCTTAGTTTCTTTGTTTAATCCTTACTTAGCTATTAATATCTCTTATTTATATATTTATATCTATAATAAAGGAGGCCTTTTTTTAATTATAATAAGAGCTTATAAGATTAAGCAATAAACTATTATTACTTGCTATCTTAGCTTTCTTTAATAAAATATTATTAGCGTTATAAGATAAAAAAGAGTACTTTATATTATTAAAGCCATTTAATATACTTTTATTTAAAGTAATATACCTTAGTTTATAGCCTCCCTTATACGCTTTGCTTTAAGGATATTAATCGTATATATAATATCCGAGTATAATACTTTAAGCGTTATTTAAAAACCCTTCTTTTTATATCCTTATTTATCTTTTATTATAGCTTTGCACTCTTTTAAATTTTTACTTAATAGTATACTAAAATATAATTTTGCAATAACGTTAATTAACTTAACTAAGCTATAAAATACACGTTTATTAACAGGGGCGTCGGGGTCTTTAAGGTTTTTAAAGATATAAATACCTTTGCCGCTTAAAAACTCCTTTATATTTTAATCTTTTGCCCCTTAATTGCATATAAGGGAGCTTAAGCTATTAATTAAGCCTTACGCTTAAAATAGTTTACTTTAAAAGGCTATATAAGCAATATTATAATAAGGGGCTAACAAAAGTAGTTTCTTAGTAAACTAAGCTAACTCAAATATGCTAGCTTATATAGTTTCGTTCGATTTATTATATTTTTGCTTTAAAAATATAATAATTGCATGCTATATAACTAAAAGCTTTTAAAGCCGGCCTTCGAATGTCTTATAAGCGCTCTTTATATTATATTATATATCTATTATAAAAGCTTGTTATTACTTAGTTTTAAAGCCTTTTATATAAGCATATAATTATTTTAAGATAGCTTTTATAATTAATTTTTTGTTAAAGGTTAAATTAATAAATTTAAATATATTAAACTTTAAAGTCGCCCCCTTATTTAATGCTTTAATAAGGGGGTTATATTATAAACTAATAATTACAAGTTATAAATTGTTTATATAAGATAAAAAAGGGCTACTTAGCTTTATATTCGGTATTAAAAAGTGTATTATATTAACGTTTTAAGCTATATTAAAATTATACTAATTTAAAATTAAAGATAAAATTTAAGGTATTAACTTATAATCCGTGTTTAATAAATTATTTAAACTTTTAAAATATTAAAAAACGTTAAGAGTAATAAAGACGTTATAAGCGATAAAGATTATAAAAACGATAAATCCGGCAAAATATATTATTTAATAAAGCATTTAAGCTTTCGGGATACTTAAAAACGTTAAAAGTAATAAAGATATTATAGGTGATAAAGATTATAAAAACGACAAATCTAGTAAAATAATAAAGAAAAAAAGAAATTTTATTAATAATTATATTAAAATAAAGAAAAGCTTTAATAATATTATAGCACTCGGCTATTAAGCTACTTGCTATTAGCTAAATTGTCTCAAGAAACGTCTTTAAGATGCTTGCTATTAAAACTATCCCGAGAAATATCTTTAAAACGTCTTTAAAATGCTTATTACTAAAATTGCCTTAAAAAACGTCTTTAAAATGCTTACTACTAAAATTGTCTTAAAAATATTATTATAATACCCGCTATTAAAACTATTTTAAGAAATATCTTTAATATGCTTATAGCTTAAACTATTTAAGGAAATATCTTTAATATACTTAAAATATATAATTTAATTTTAATAACTTAAAACATTACTTATATCTCGCGACTTTATTTGCCTTTTTTGCCTTTAGCTTTAACCTTCTCGTCTTTAACTAATTTAAACGCTATTACTTTGCCCTTATATAACTATATTATTATTCTTATTATTAAATCGATTTATTATTTAACTCTTAACTAGTTAAATCGATTTCTTTGTTAAACTCGCTTAAATATAAGATAGCAAAGTATATTATAATCTTTATAACCTTAGCGCGTAAGTGTCGAGTTTCTTTTTGCATTTATAAGTCGCTAAGCGTTACGGATTTACTGCCTTATATACTTATACTTTTGTTAAATCTCTTTAATAAAATAGCTTTAATTTAATAATATTCGGATCCTTATATAATTGCTATTAGTAAAAGGGATATAAGTTTTAAAGGGCGTAAAAGTCTTATAAGGGAAGAAGTAATATTATAAACGTGGTTTATTATAAGATAACTAAGATATAGTTATTGCCTTAGTCGATAATAAGGTTAATAGCCGCTTAAGGGGTATAATATAAGCTTATATATATATATTAAAAGTTAAAGTCGGAGTTAATAATATATTAGCAAATCTTTCGAGTAATAAGGATAGCGCTACCTCGAAGCTAGTAAGCTAAGGGCATATTGCTTATAATAATAGCGTTAAAATCGGAGTATTATCGGGTTATTGTATTAGCCCGAATAAAGAATATATATATATAAAAGTTTTAAAGATTAACTCTTTTTATATAGTTTTATTACACTTATAATATATTAGTATATTTGGCAAGATAATAGTAAGAGATTATAGTGTACATTCTTGCGTTATAAGCTTATCCTCTTAAAAGTTTGGGATTTTGTTATACTTGTAATATATTTATATATTTAGCAAGATAATAATAAGAGACTATAAAGCGGATTCTTATATCGCAAGCTCGTCTTTTTAAGAGTCTAGGATTTTGTTATACTTATAATGCATTTATATATTCGGTAAAATAGTAATAAGAGACTATAAAGCTGATTTTTATGTTATAAGCTCGTCTTTTTAAGAGTTTAGGATTTCGTTATACTTATAGTGCATTTGTGTATTTGGCGGGATAGTAATAAGAGATTGTAAAGCGGATTCTTGCGTTATAAGCTTATCCTTTTAAGAGTTTAAGATTTTAAAGATAAATATTAAAATTAAAGATTAAGGGGTATATTTTTGCTAAAAGTATAATATCTTTAATAAATTAAAAATACTTATTATAATATAAAGATAAAAGGATAAATAATAATATATACTTATAAAAAGTGGCGCTTTTTTATTATTATTTTCGTTTTAGTCGCTTACCTTTCTTTATTAGCGAAATTAAAGCTTTTTTATAATAACTTAATTTAATTTTTTCCTCTTTTCTTCTTTTTTATCTAATATCTTTTTGTTTAATATCTTTATATTTAACTTTATCTTATTAAACTTTTAAATAGCTATTATATTAATATTGTCTTTTTATATCTTTATTTAGCTAAACTTTATATTACCTTTTATAAATGGCTAGCAAATAACTAAAGCAAAGAGCTAATAAGGTAAGAAGACTTAAGGTAAGCATTAAAGTATATACTTTTATTATTAGACTTTATATCTAAAAACTAATCCCTCTTTAATATACTTAAAGCACAAATTAATTATATAGCCAAATGCTTTAAGATAAGAGTGTTTTTAACCGCACTTTATAAATATATTATAATATAAGTTATTCCCTTATTATTAGATATATATGTTTAATTTATTATATATAATAAGAATAAGTAATAACTAAACAATTAAGGCCTTTTAAGTATAATACGAAATACTTTAAGACCGTTTATATCGAAACCCCGCTTATCTTATTAACGTTTAAATAGCTCGAAAACTTGCTTATCTTATTAACGTTTATATAGCTTAACATCTTCCTCTTATTTAAGCGCTAAAGTTTTATTAAGTTATAAAGCAATAGCCCGACTTGATAATAACATATATAGCTAATTTTAAGGGAGTAATAAGGGCTTAGGCGAGATACACTTATAAGGTAATATTAAAGCTTAAGGCGGGCGCGGAAATCTAGTAATAATAAGTTAAATAAAAAGTATATAACGCGAGATTACTCTTGCTCTCTTTTTAACTTTTATATTATAGGTTACTAGGGAATTAGGCCTTAAATAGTTACTTTAGCTTAAAGATAATAAATATATACTTAAAAAGAGTATTATTAATTGTTAAGAGTTAGTAAAAGAATAATAAAAGAAGGATAAGTTTAATTTATATCTTTTAAATAAAGTTATAGCTTAAAAGGTAAGCGCTTTAAGTAGTATTTAAGTCTTTAAGATTGTGCTAATCTTATATAAATGCGCGATTATATTTCCGAAAAACGTTTATAACTTATATAAATAATTCGATTTATAATATAGCTTAAGTTTACTAATTACTTAAATTAATTAGACAAGATAAGGAAAGATGCATTTTAGATTCGGTTATTAAAAGATTATAGTATTCTTTTATTAAACTTAAATTAAGTAAGTAAATTTAATTAATTTAATTGCTTATTAATATTAAATAGCTTAAATACTAAAAATAAACTAGCAATATTATTATAAAGTGTCTTGCAATATTCTTTCGATTTCCGGGCGCGTGGGCATTAGGCTTTTATGTTATTATAAAAGAATAGTAAGATCTAATTCTTGCGTATACTATTATAATAGTTTATAGCATAATCCTTTATATTATAAAGGCTAAGGCCCGAGGGGGCAAATTATAACAATTAGATTTTATATTAGATTATAGTAAGTATTTTACTTAATAATTTGTTTAAGAAGATTATACTAATATTATTACTTTATCTTTAAGTAGTGTTTTTTAAAGTAAAAAATAGTTAGCAAAACATGTTAAGTATAAAGTAGTCGGCGCTTTGCTATCTTCTTATAAAAAAGGCTTAAAAACTCGTTAAAGTAAATAAGGATCTTGCAAATTTTACACTTGTCCCGAATAAATAAGATAATACGTTAAATGATTTATTTAATAATCTCGACTTTAAAGATATATATTATCTTATTCCTTTAAAAAGATTTTAAGCTAATTATATATAATAAGATAGTCTTGCAAAAGCTAGTAAACTCCTTATTTGCTATAATAATAGGCACTCTAATACGCTAATTCTTTTTAAGATCGCGAAGACTATATTACATTTAATATCGGGCTTTAAAAATCCTTCCTTAGCGAGTTATTCCTTTATTATAAATAGGGGTATAATATTATTAACTAATTTAGTTATTTGCAAATCCTAATTAAAATAGCGACAATAATAATAATAATAATAATAGTAGCTTTCCCTCGATTAAAGATATAGCATTAACAACTAAAAAGAAAGCTTGTTTAAAGGCGGCTTAAAGTAGTATAATAAGCTTAAAAAAAGGAAGATATACCTTAACTTGTCTTAAACCGGCTATAAAGTTACAAAGAAGTCGACGCGTAAGCTTCCCCCGAATTATAATTTTATTAGATTTGCTTTAACGTATATTATAATAATAAAAAGTATACAAAAGATTTTAGTTCGGTTTAATAATAGCGAAGACGAATTCTTTAAAAAAGTCTTTATTACTTGCAAATAAATTAAATTTATAGTAATAGCAAATAAATATATAAGAGATATACTATTTTAGTTAAAGCTTAAAGACTAGGAGAAATTTAGAAAGAGGGCAAGAGGGATTGCGATATGCGATAATATAAACTTTATAAAGATGCTATAATAAGCAAAAAGTTTTAATTAGCTATATATATAAGTCTATAATGCTACTAATTAGTTTCTTAATAACTTAAACGAGGATAATAATAGTTAAAAGGTAGCTTAAGTCGAGGCTACTTTTTATAAAGGACACTTTAGCAAGTTATTTTAGTAAAGCGTTTTAGTAAGGCGGGTTTCGAGGCTACTTTTTATAAAGACACTTTAGCAAGTTATTTTAGCAAGGCGTTTAGCAAGGCAAGTTTCGAGGCCACTTTTTATAAAGGACACTTTCGCAAGGCGTTTTAGCAAGTCGTTTTAGTAAGGCGGGTTTCGAGGCTACTTTTTGTAGAGGACACTTTTATAAGGCGTTTTAGTAAGTCGTTTTAGCAAGGCAGCTTATATAAAGTCATATTTTTGTAATATTAAAGCAGTTTTATAAATTATTTCTTTATAAGCTTTTATAGAGGATATAACTAAATTAGAACTCTTAGTCTTATAAATACTATATAGCATATATGCACTTATGTTTTAAAGGGGCTAGCTAGTATTATATATCCTAATTAGGGTCTAATTAGCATTAGCAAGATAGTTATTATCTTTGCGTATAGTATAATTGCTGTGTATAGTATAATTGCTACGTATAGTATAATTGCTATATATAATATAATTGCTGCGTATAATATAATTGCTATATATAGTATAATTGTTGCGTATAGCTCGATTATTATCGGTATAAGCTTATGACTATAAACTATTACTCTCGCACTTTGTTCGTGTGATTTAAAAGGTGCTAATAGCAGTTAATTGGCACTTAATGTCGAAAATTTGGTGCTAAATTTTTGGATATGCAAAAATGGCACCGTTAGCACGTCGTTGGCACTATTAGCAAGTCGTTGGCACGTTTTTTTTTTCCTGATGTATAATAAAGCTTATTAAAAACAAGGAGTGCTCTTTACAATTAATTGTTTAAGCTTTAAAGAGACAATTTGCGCCAACTAATATAAGCACCCTCACTATAATAAAACAAGAATACTAAGCTATTCTTAAGCAAGCTTAGCAAAGTAATATTAGCCTAGCACGCTAGCAAGCTAATTAATAACAAATTTACAAGAAAGCTAAAGCACTTAAGCTAATTAATATTAAAAGAATACTTATAATAAAGGACTTTCTAACTGCAATTTCAAAAAGGATAACCTTTACTTAAGCACT
>Ga0302221_10000581_pt1 | contig 26452 bp, 24 predicted proteins | sample II_Palsa_E2_1_FD_193517 | JGI IMG/M metagenome (GOLD analysis project Ga0302221, IMG submission 193517) | Peat permafrost microbial communities from Stordalen Mire near Abisko, Sweden - II_Palsa_E2_1 | ecosystem: Environmental > Terrestrial > Soil > Palsa > Peat permafrost | place: Sweden... | reverse complement strand
GCGCGCTGATCGAAGAAAATAAATGGCGGGCGGCGCGCTGGGGTGTGGAAGGCAAACTCATTGATTTCGGCAAGCAAGCGGAAGTGCCCATGCAGGAGTTGGGTGAAGAGCTTCTTGAATTCACATATGATGTCGCGGGCGACCTGGGAAGCCGCGCAGCGCTTGAACCGATTCACAGGATTCTGCGCGAGGGCACCAGCGCCGAACGGCAGTTGCGCGTATTCAAGGAAACGGGCGATTTGAAGCAAGTAGTGAAGCACATTGTGCAAGAAACGAGCGAGGGTATAACCCAGCAAGCATCCTCGGCATAGGCCGCCTCGGGCGCGCCAAGATGGGCTGGAAGCGAATTGATATGCCGAACGAGCGAAACTCGCCAAAACGAGATGCCTCACCAGAAGTGAAGAGTTCCGTTCCCAATAAAGGAAGTGCTGCGATGAAAATTGGACTACTTTGCGGCCGCGAATACAGTTTCCCGCCGGCCTTTATCGACAAAGTAAATGAGCTGGGGAAGCGCGACGGTATCACGTCGGAATTTGTGCATCTGGGCGGAGTCCGCATGGGGGATCCCGCGCAGTATCGCGTGATCGTGGACCGCATTTCGCACGAAGTGGACTTTTATCGGGGATATTTGAAGCACGCGGTGCTGCAGGGCACTTACGTCATCAACAATCCTTTCTGGTGGACAGCGGACGACAAATTTTTCAATTACGCCGTGGCCTCAAAGCTTGGTATCGCCATTCCCAAGACGATTCTGTTGCCGCAGAAGTCCTATCCGTCCGATGTGGACATCACGTCGGAATCGTTGCGAAACCTGGAACACCCGATTGACTGGGACGCTTTGCTCGACGCGGTTGGCCGGCCGGCGATTTTGAAGCCTTTTTCGGGCGGGGGATGGAAGCACGTTTACAAAGTGAACAATCGCGAAGAGCTGCTAGCCGCATACGACGGCACCGGGCCCACCTGCATGACGCTTCAGGAATTCATCGATTTTGACAAGTATGTCCGCTGCTTCACGTTTGGCAAGATGGACATCATGCCGGTTGCTTACGACCCGAAGGAGCGCCGCTATCTGGTGGACCACAAGTATCTATCCGCGGAGCTGGGTTCGCGGATCGTGAGCGACGCCCAAACGATCAACCAAGCGTTGGGATACGAAATGAACACGATTGAATTTGCGGTTAAGGAAGGAGTGCCTTACGCAATTGATTTTCTAAATCCTGCGCCGGATTTCGAGCGCGATCGCATCACTGAGTTTTACTTCGAAACTGTCGTGGACCGAATGGCTCGGCTGGTAATCGACCGCGCGCTTAACGGCACGCCGGCAAATTCCTGGCCTCGCTGGGAAGAAATGCTGGGCATCGGCGCTGCTAGCGGTTTTACGGGCGCGCCGGAGAAGGGCCGCGCGGGAGCGAAAACTGCGTGAGCGGTTCCGTCCGGGCTTCGCAAACACCGTCTTCTCCCGCTGAGCATTGGCACGGACTTTTGCGTCCGGACGTGGAGCTTGCTCCGGCGTTTTGGGCCGAGTTGAATGCGCGGATGCGCGCGGAGAAGCTCACATTTGGAGACCGCGTACACTGTCCATTCCTGCGGCCTTTCTTCCTCAGCACGCAAGATGAAAATCGTGTGCGCGAAGTCGCGGAACTGATCGCGGAGCTTGGCGAACGCGTTGTAGCGCGGGCGCTCGCGGATCCGGCATTGCTGGCGCAAGTAGGGCTGTCGCGCGAAGAAGAGCGCCTCGCGCGCATTCCGCCGCGATACGGGACTGCCAGCACGGCGTCGCGTCTCGATGCTTTTTTGCTTCCCAATTCCCTGCAGTTCGCCGAATACAATGCTGAATCGCCCGCGGGGCCCGGTTACGCCGAGACTTTGGCCGGAGTATTTCGAACTTTGCCAATCATGGAGCGTTTCGCGGAGCACTACACGGTTCGGCAGTTTTCGTTGATCGAGCAATTGCTCGCGGCGCTGGTTGCGAGCTATCGCGAATGGGGTGGTACGGCTTCGCCTCCGGTGATTGCAATTGTGGACTGGCGCGAAGTTCCCACCTGGAGCGAGTTTGAAATTTTGCAGGCGCGTTTTGAAAAAGCAGGGGTGCCCACGATCGTCTGTTCTCCGTCCGACTTGGTATTTGACAGCACGAAACTCATGGCGAATGGCCGCCGCATCGACCTGGTCTATCGCCGGGTGCTCATCAACGATATCCTTGCGCACCCTGCCGAGTGCGAAGCTCTGGTGAAAGCTTACGAAGCGGGGGCTGTCTGCGTGGCGAACGCGCTGACGTGCAAAATCGCCCACAAGAAGGCGTTCTTCGCAGTTCTTACCGATGAGCGAAACTCATCACTATTCAGCGCGAACGAGCGCGAGGTGATCCGCCGCCACATCCCGTGGACGCGCTTGTTGGAAGACGCGAAGACCACGCGCGACGGCGAATCCTTCGGCTTGCTTGAGTACGTTCGCAAGCGCAGAAATGATTTTGTGCTGAAGCCGAACGACGAGTACGGCGGCACGGGAGTGACGCTCGGCTGGGAAATGGACGACCAAGCGTGGGACGACGCCCTGCAGCGGGCGCTTTCCGACCGCGATAGCAAATGGGTGGTGCAGCAGCGCATTGCGGTGCGGCGCGAAGTTTTTCCAGTGCGGACGCCGAACGGAATCGAGATGCGCGACATGCTCGTAGATTTCGCGCCATATCTGTTCCGCGGCCGCATGGCTGGATGCTTGACGCGGTTGAGTTCCACCGGTTTAGCGAACGTCACCTCCGGCGGCGGGCAGGTTCCTTCCTTCGTCGTCGATCCGCGCTGATGATAACCAGAGTTTGCTCTCGCGCAGGTTTATCCGTAGTAAAAACTCTGCGTCAAAATTACAATAACTGAATGACTTTTGGAACTGTCAAGCCGGAGCTAATGCCCGGCGCCCGAAACGCGGTGGAAACGTGCCTGGGCATACAGCCGAATGAGCGTGTGACGCTCATTGCGGATCGCCCGAGCGCGATTGTTGCAGCGAGTCTAGCGAAGGCGATTGTGGACCGCGGAGCGATCTGCGATCCGTTTCTGCTCGAGGATCTTGCTGCGCGGCCGCTGCTGCGCGCTCCGCAACCGGTGCTCGATTCGCTCGGCCGCGCTGATGCCGGAATTCTTTGCATGCAACCGATGTTGGGAGAGCTGGCCGCACGCAAAGACATTGTGGGAGTGGTGGAGAGGCGCCACATTCGCTACGCGCACATGGTTGGCGTGACGCCGGAAATCATGCAGCAGGGAATGCGCGCGGACTACACCATGGTGGACAAGCTGAGCGAACGATTGCTGCAACGGATGCATTCCGCGCGTTCGCTTACGGTGCGCACGGATGCGGGCACTTCTCTGGTTGCGAGTTTTGACGCCGCGCTCGACTGGGTGAAGACCAGCGGACTGATCAATCGGCGTTACTGGTCGAATCTGCCGGCCGGCGAGGTTTTCACCACGCCAGCGAAGGTGGACGGCACGTTTGTGTGCGACGGTACCGCTGGCGATCACTTCTGCGGAAAATACGGGGACCTACAAGAGACGCCGCTCTCGCTTGAGATTAGCGGCGGGCGACTGGTCGCTGCGAAATGTGCGCGCAAGGATCTGGAAGAGGAATTCTGGAAATATTGCCACACGGATGAAAACAGCGACCGCGTGGGAGAACTTGCTTTCGGCACAAACCTCAGCTTGTCAAACATGATTGGCGTTCTGCTGCAGGACGAAAAGCTTCCTGGTGTGCATCTCGCTTTTGGCGATCCCTATGGGAGCCAAACGCACGCCGCTTGGACTTCGCGAACGCATGTGGACGTGCTAGCGCGCGCCTGCAATGTGTGGATTGACGAAGAACAAGTGATTGCCAAGGGCCGCTACCTGCTTGACCGCTTGGGGTTGGCGTAGCCGTTTCAAAATAGTCTGGTGATGTATTCCCACATTTGATGTTTCCAGTAGGGCCAGTCGTGGCCGCCTTGGGGTCCCCAGTCGTCGAGATGATGATGAATTCCTTTGCTCGACAATATATTCGAGAGACGGTAAGAGGGGCCGCTGTGCTCCCACGGTCCGGAGCCCGTCGCGATATGGATGTCGCACTGCGAGAGCTGGGCCATTACGTTTCCATCGGAAAGATTTGAGAGGTAGTCCACGGGATTGTTGAAGTAGGTGTTGTCGTCGTACATCCCGTTCATGAAATTCTTAATGTCGTAAACTCCGGAAAGCGCGAAGCAGCGGCGCACAACATCGGGATGCTTAAACAAGGTGTTTGCGGCGTGATAAGCGCCGAACGATGCTCCCATGGTGGAAATCGCGATGTCCTGTGACTGACAGTTGTCGCGAATGAAAGGAACCACTTCGTTACGCACGTAAGAGTCGAATTGCGATTGAACCCAACTGCGATGGAACGGGTGCGCGCCCTTGTTATAAAAACCGGCGGAATTCACGGAATTGATGCTGAAAAACTTCACGCGGCCAGCGTCGATCAAGGGCGACAAACTTCCGATGAGGCCCTGGCCCTCAAGCTCCCACTCATCGCCGGCGCTGGTGGGGAATCCCAGGAGCGGAGGCCCCCAGTGGCCGTAAACAACGACTCCCATATCGAGGCCGAGGCGATGCGAATACCACCGATGATATTCCCGTTTCATGTTGCTCCTGGTCTTGAGCTGCGGCTCGAAATTCGAGCCTAAGGTTGAGCGCGGTATTATACGGTGTTTACCGGCACGGAACCTCGGAAACTCTATGCGGCTGAATTTTTGCTCTGGTATTGTAATAGAATGCGCGATTCGACGAGGAGGCTTCTTGCTTAGTGATTCAGCCGGAGCGGATCTGGCGCGACGCGATTTAAAGTGGAGGAATCCCGATTGGCGCTTTCCCGAGAAATGGCGGCGGGATTGATCGCGTCCGGGGCCGGCCAGTTGCGGAAACATGAAGGGTATCGCTCGCGCTTTCTTCCTCGCAAGCGCGACCTGATCGTATATCTGCCCGCGATTTACGAGCAAGATCCGCAAGCGCGCCTTCCGGTGCTTTATCTGCAGGACGGCCAAAATCTGTTTGATGGCGCGACGTCGTTCATCCCGGGCATGGACTGGCACGTGAGGGAGACTGCTGACCGGCTGATTGCGGAAGGTGCGATTCGACCGCTCATCATCGTCGGCATATACAACACCGGCAAAGCGCGACTTGGCGAGTACACGCCTACGCGCGACAGAAAAATGGGCGGAGGAAGGGCCGGCCGCTATGGCCGGATGTTAGTCGAAGAAATCATGCCGTTCATCAATTCTGAATATCGCACGCTTTCGGGACCTGCGAATACGGGCGTGGGCGGTTCATCGCTGGGAGGGCTTCTCGCGATTTACCTCGGTCTCCGTTTCCCACAGGTGTTCGGCAAGCTCGCAATTCTTTCCCCTTCGGTATGGTGGAACCAAGGCTCGATATTGAAGCTTGCAGCTCGGGCGAAGTTGCGCGATCGCCCCAGGATTTGGTTAGACACCGGCACCAGGGAAGGCGGGCGCAGCGTGGAAAACGTGGAAAGACTGCGGGACGTTCTCAGGCAGAAAGGCTGGCAAGAAGGCCGCGACCTACATTTTGAAGTGATCCCGGGAGCGGAGCACAACGAAGCTGCCTGGGGACAACGCGTGGGGCCGTTCTTGCAATTCCTATTTCCCTCCGGCGAGACCGCAGTATAATCCGCACTATCGCCGTAGCCGCAGAACCAGATTAGCTCAGCAGCATCCGAGGCCATCGTCTTTGCCCCCAGAGAGACCGCTAACCATTCTGTGCATCAGCTCTTACGAGAAAGGGCAGGAATTTCTGCGCGAGGCAAAGAAAGAAGGCTGCCGCGTGCTGCTCTTAACGCTCGAAAGGCTCCGCAACGCGGACTGGCCGAGCGAGGCCATCGACGAGATGTTTTATACGCCCGAAGACCTTCCTACTCCGGACATAATCCGCGCCGTTAGTTTCATGGCGCGTACGCAGCCGATCGACCGCATCGTTGCGCTGGACGAGTTCGATATGGAAAACGTAGCGGCGCTGCGCGAACATCTGCGCATTCCGGGCATGGGGCTCACTACCATGCGCTATTTTCGAGACAAGCTGGCGATGCGCGGCAGGGCCCAGGAGTCCGGCATCCCGGTCCCGGAATTCGTGCACGTTCTCAATTACGAAAATCTGAAAAGCTTCATGGCTCGCGTGAAGCCGCCGTGGCTGCTGAAACCACGGTCGCAGGCATCCGGGATCGGCATGAAAAAGATCCAAGAGCCCGCGGAGCTGTGGCCGTGGCTCGATCAACTGGGAGACCAACAGTCGTTTTTCCTGCTGGAGCAGTTCGTTCCCGGCGACGTTTATCACGTGGACAGCATCGTCTCCGAGCGCAAAGTGGTGTTTGCCGAAGCGCATGGCTACGGGAAGCCGCCGCTGGAGGTTTCTCACCAAGGCGGTATTTTTACTACACAGACTTTGTCGCGGACATCCCCGGAATCCAAGGCGCTACTGAAGATTAATCGCGAATTGATTGAGGCGCTCGGATTCGTGCGGGGCGTGACCCATGCTGAATTCCTGCGCGCGCACGAAGACGGGAAAATTTACTTTATCGAGATCGCAGCGCGAGTGGGAGGCGCTTATATTTCGGACGTGATCGAAGCCGCGACTGGCATTAATCTCTGGCGGGAATGGGCGCGCATCGAAGTGGCCGGAGGAAAAACGCCCTACGTCCTGCCGGATACGCGGCGCGACTACGCCGGCGTGGTGATTTCATTGGCGCGACAGGATAATCCCGATACCTCCGCTTACAACGACCCGGAGATCGTGCTACGCATTCCAAAGCATCATCACGCGGGATTCGTGATGCGTTCGCCCAAGCAGCAGCGAATCACCGAATTGCTTGACTCCTACGCGAGGCGGTTCCACGAGGATTTTTACGCCACCCAGCCGGTTCCTGACAAACCCAGCGCATGATTCCAGAAGTGGGAGCTTTGATTTTTTGAAAAACAGCGCTACTTACGCGGCGGACGTTCGAGGCCGTAGAAATCCTCTGAATTAATGGGCTTACTTCCGAGGCCGAGCTGCAGGACCTGGAGATGGCTGCTGCGGTCAAAAACTTTGTCGGGGAAATAGCGTTTTACGACCAGCCTGATTCCTCCGAAGGCGATGCCGGATATTATCGCGAACATACAAATGACGCCGGCGCCGACGATGGTTCCGACGATCATGGCGCTGATGGGCGGCTCCTTGAACTGGAAGGTGGGCTCGTTCCAGGTAATCTCCTCGGATGACGCGACCTGCCGCAGCAAAGCATCCGCTTCGGCTTTGGTTCGCGCGCCGGAGACGATGGCCAGCAGCGTCATGGATCGCTTGGCGAAAAGCGGCGACGAAGCTGGGTCGAAAGTGGTGGCGTTCACGTGATAGTTTTGTTGTATATCAATCAGACGCTTTGCAGCAGTTTGAGGAGTAGGGAAGTCCACGAGCAGAAGCGTCAGCTCGCGGCCTTCCTTCCTGTACCGCGCAGATTCGGCCTCGGCTCCCTGGGAAAATCCCAGCCAATCGCTCGAGGCCACAGGTACGAACTGATACAAAGCCGCCGGCCCCAAGAGATAGTGATCCGAGCGCTCAATCATTCCCTCGGCAGGCATTTCATCCGGAAGCGTCGGGAGCGGACCTTCTTCGGCGTGAAGCTTTACGTTAGCGACGAGGGCCTTCAAATCTTTTTCACGCCTCGGAAGATCGGTCCCGCGAATATCGAGCAGAAGATTGCCATCAAGCACCAGGGCCCGCGAACTACCAAGGGCCGAATGCTCCGTCAGAGCGCCGTGCGGCAGATCCGCCGTCAGCATGTAGGAATAGAGCCCGTACGCTCCGCTCGGGTCCTTCATTCGATAGACCTGCACTCCCAACTTTTCCGAAGCGCGCGTGTATTCGCACTGCTCCCCGGCAACGAAGCCGTATTCTGCCAAGACATCGTTTCCGGCTGAACTGGCAGTCTGCGAGGCGATATCCGACGGCTGGGCGGGATTAAACGAGGACCTGCCGTTGCAATTCCATCCCGCAAATGAATCGGGAACTATGCCCTGGGCGGGTGTGGAAATTGGGGCGAGCGACAAAAGCACGGTGACGAGAGAAAGAGAAATGTAGTGGCGAATCCGCATCGTTGATTAGATGCCAGAATTCTACTTGGGGTTCCCGTTGGACGCCACTGCAGCGGTGGTTTCCGCGCCAGTTGCGGACTGATCCGTAGAAGCGCTTGCCGGTCTGGCCGGCTTGACCGGGAAACTTCCCGCGCGATTGTCTGAAACAAGCTTGGATTTGTCGTAGGAAAGGCTGTTCAGATTATCGAGATATGCGGCGATGCCGCGGTAGAGGCCATCGGCAACGCGCTGGCGCTGGTCGCCTTTGCGCAGCAGCTTTTCGTCGCTGGGATTGCTGATAAACGATATTTCGGAAAGGATGGAAGGCATATTCGCGCCGATCAGCACAACGAAGGGCGCTTTTTTCACGCCGCGATTCTTCTCGTTCTGGCTCACCAGCTGCATTCGACGCGCGAGCGAATCCTGGACGTCGCTGGCGAACTCTTTCGATTCCTCGATTTTTTCATTGCGCGCAATCTTCTTCACCAGATCCTGCAAATCATGCAGCCCCTCTTGCGAGAGGGCATTTTCACGCGTGGCAACTTCGAGCGATTCTTCCGAGGTGGCGAAGTTCAAGTAATAGGTCTCGATTCCGCGCGCCTCATGATCGTGGCTTGAGTTTGCGTGGATGGAAATAAACAGGTCGGCTTTGGCGTCGTTGGCCATGGCGGTACGCTGTTCGAGCGGAATGAAAGTGTCGTCTTTCCGCGTGTAAATGACTTCCGCGCCGGGAAGTTTCTGTTCGATAAGATGGCCCAGCCGAAGCGCGACGTCCAGGCAAAGATCTTTTTCCATCAAGCCGTGCGGCCCGATGGTTCCGGTATCGTGTCCGCCATGGCCCGGATCGATGACGATGCGGCCGATTTTCAGGCCGAGCGCGCGGGTCAGAGAATGCTGTCCATCACGCGTGGGCTTGGGCTCGGTAGGCGGCTTCAAGGCAGCGCTGCTCGGAGCAGTGGACTTCGATTTCAGCGGTGTACTTTTCGAAGCCGGGGTGGCGGCAAGTTTCGCCGCGAGTTTGGCGGTTGCAGAATCTTTTTCGCTGTTGGCGGAAACTGTTTCGTTCGTCTTCTCCGCGGCGTTCGTCTCGGCTGTCGCGGAGTCATCCTTTGCGGGCGCGAGCGCGGGTGTAGGGGCATTCGCAGCGGGCTGAGCCGGAGTGCCGGTTCCGTTTTTGGCGGTGGTAACGGCAGCTTGGCTGTGTACTTCAATCACAAGGCGATAGGGATTGGAGAGAAGGTAAGCCGAATAGTCGCGCGCGCCATCGACATCCAGGACCAAGCGAACTACCCCCTCGCGGTTCTGCCCGACACGGACAGATTTCAGCAGGCCGTCTTGCACATCGATTGTTTTCTTTCCCAGCCCTGGGCCGAGGTTCGCTTTGTGTAAATCGAAATAGACGCGATCGGGAGAAGCTATGTGCGCGGAATCAAATTTCACGGTGTCTTCGAGGTTCACGATAATGCGCGTGTAGGTTTCAGAGTTCCACGCGTGGACGTCGGTGACGTGGGGCGTGCCATGCGCGCTCTCGCGCTGCTGAACGACCTGGCCTTTGATTTCAGGAGGTTTGTTATTCGCTCGTTCGCGCGAATCCGAGATTTCCTTTAGCGCTTGCCGCGCTTTGGGCGCCTTCTCCGATTTCGGGAAGCGCTTCAGAAAATCCTTGAAGGTGACTTCGGCAACTTCCGGCCGGCCCAAATCGTCTTTTTGGATTTGCGCGATGGAAAAGATCGCTTCAGAGCGGTAGCGCGTCTCGGGATATTGCTTGAGCAGGAAATTGTAAGTGTCAATCGCGGACTGATAATACTTCTCGTCGAATTGCTGGGCCATCTGCTGGTACAGCTCGGCCTCCGCAATCAGCGCGGGAGTCACTTCCTCGGCTTGCGGCGTGATCAAATAAACTTTCTGGTAGGCGGCTACCGTTTGTTTGTATTCGGCCAAGGTGCGGTCTTTTTCGGGACGTTCTTGCAGGGCGGTCCGGATTCTTACAGCGCGCTCGAATTGCAGGCGCGCTTCGGATTTTCTGTCGGCATAGGCAGGGGCGACAAGCGACACCAGTATAGCTATCGCCAGCAGAAAAGACTTCGTCGGCCTATGAACTTTGGCGGAGAACACTTGCTTTCATTCGTTCGTGTAAACTACGCGGCCTTTCGAGTCCACTTCTTTTCGCACCGGACGTCTTGGCGGAGTCCAGAACGTCGGGTTGCGGCCCGAGTCAGACCGGAAGTATGCTTCAGTTACTTTTTGCACGTACTGTTGCGTTTCTTTGTACGCCGGAACGCCCCCATTCAGGTCCACGGCGCGCTCGCCTGCGTTGTATGCGGCAAGCGACAGGGACAGATTATTGTCGTAACGATCCAGCAGCGATCTGAGATACGTCGTTCCAGCTTCCACGTTTTGAGCCGGGTCGTATGGATTCCCAGCGCCAAAGCGTTGTGCCGTACCCGGAATCAACTGCATCAAGCCAATCGCGCCTTTGCGTGAGACTGCTCCCGCATTCCAACCAGACTCCTGGTTGATTACCGCTTTCACCAAGGCCTGGTCCACGTGATGCCGGTCGGCCGCATCACGTACGATGCGATCGAGCCGCGGGTCCGTCACGTCTGTTGCCGAGGTCGGCGACAAAGTCGTCGAATGAAAGCCCTTTGGAGCCGTTGGAGAACTTATAGTACTCCCACGACGGCCTGCTGGGGAATCTTCATTCACGAAGACTTGCTTGCCATGATTGTCCACGGTGCTGGCAATCTGGGCGCGGGCCGGCAATGCCAGCGAGAAGAAGATCCCGGCGACCAGGACTGCGACGCTAATAGGGTTGTGACGCATTTGTATGGTCCCTCGTTCGCTAAACGCTTCGCGAGTAACCGAACGCTTCGAAACTTCCACTACGTGCCTCAGGGGAAGGCAGAGAGCGTCTCAAACTCTTAGAGACACAAATTCTCGAAATCACAGAACTGTTCCGCCGATGGAAAGGTGGCTGCTCGGCGTAAAGTTCTGGCGCTATTGACATTATAACAAGCGGTCGAGGAGAGGGTATACCTGGCCGAGGGCGTTTTCTATGCCGGATGTGTCTTTTCCGCCAGCCTCTGCCAGATCGGGCCTGCCGCCCCCGGAACCGCCTACAAACTTGGCGAGTTCCTGGACCAGTTTACCGGCATGGACGCGGGCGGTCAGGTCTTTAGTAACTGCTGTGATTAGAGCGACTTTGCCGTCTTCTGCGGTAGCCAAAACCACCACTCCAGAGCCCAACTTCTGGCGCAGGGAATCAACGAGCTGGCGAAGGGATTCGCGGCCAAAACCGTCAACTTTGGCGGCAATAAAGCGAACTTCCTTTACGAGACGTACACCATCGAGAAGTTCATCGGCAACGGAACCGGCGGCTTTGCGTTTCAGGGCCGCGAGCTGCTTTTCGAGCTGGCGGACGGACTCGAATTGGCGTTCGAGGGCGGCCACCACTTCGCCTTCGCCGGAATTCAGCATGCCGGCGACGGAGCGCAGGGTCGAAAGCGACTTCTGGTAATCGGCTAGAGCGCGGTCGCCGGAAATGGCCTCGATGCGGCGGACTCCGGCGGCGGTGGACTCTTCGCGGAGGATTTTGAATACGCCGATGGCGCCGGTTCGCCCGACGTGCGTGCCGCCGCAGAGTTCCTTGCTGTAAAAGCCGCGCGACGAGGCGGCGTCTGGAATGGTGACGACGCGGACGTTGGACTCTGGATATTTGTCTCCGAAAAAGGCGAGGGCGCCGGAAGCGAGAGCTTCGTCAATATTCATGATGTCGGTGCGCATCTCGAGGTTTTTCCAGATTTCCTCGTTCACCTGCTGCTCGATTTCGGCGAGCTCGCTCGGGTCGACCGCAGCGAAGTGCGAGAAGTCGAAGCGCAGATGGTCGGGAGCGACGAGCGAGCCGGCTTGTTTGACGTGCGTGCCGAGAATATTGCGCAGGGCGGCGTTCAGGAGATGCGTTGCGGTGTGGTTGCGCATGTTGCGGAGGCGGCGCTCGGCGTCGGCGACTGTGGCGACACGATCGCCTACGTGCAAATCTTCTTTGGCTACGATGCGGTGCGCGATCAGTCCGGTGACGGGATAATATGCGCCGCGCACTTCGGCCACTTCGAGCGATTCGGAATTGTCGTAGAGGCCGCCGGTGTCGGCAACCTGGCCGCCGGATTCGGAGTAGATCGATGTGCGGTCGAGGACGACTTCGGCCTCCGTACCTTTTTTGATTTCGTTTACCTGGCCCTGCTTGGTGACGATGGCTTCGATGCGGCAATCGCGCGTGTCGGTGCCAAAGTAAAAATCAGGCTCGGTCTTGTAAGTCTGCGCAATTTTCGAATAGATAGGGTTCGCGGCGTCCTTATGCACGCCCTTCCACGCTGCTCGCCCTCGGGCCTGTTGTTCTTCTTTCGCGCGGTCGAATCCGGTCCAGTCGACTTGAACTCCCATGTCGCGTGTCACGTCTTCAATGAAATCCCGAGGTAAACCGTAGGTGTCGTACAGCTTAAACGCCTTCTCGCCTGGATACACCAAGGGCTTTCCGCTGTCCTTGGCAGTGGCAAGGCGTTGATACAGGTCGGCACGCTGTGATCCGCGTGATGCGTCGTTCCTATCCAGATTGTCTCCGGGTCCTTCACGCTCCGCGCTTAAAGCAGTGAGGGCTATATCGTCTTCGAGCTTAGCCATGCCGACGTTGACGGTTCGACTGAAACGATGTTCTTCCTCGTCGAGAATGCGAGTGATACGCGCGGCGTGCTCTTCGAGTTCGGGGTAAGCGCCGTTCATTTCTTTGCGAACGGCGGCTGACATTACGGAAAGAAACGGCATTGGCGCACTCAAATCATGTGCATGACGCAAGGCGCGACGAATAATTTTGCGCAGGACGTAGCCGCGGCCGTCATTCGAAGGAACCACACCATCGGAAATTAGAAAAGTGGAAGCACGAGAATGATCGGCAATGATACGCAACGACGGCTGAATCTTTGTGTCATGCACGTCGGCGTGTGCGAGCTTGGCGGCATCACGGATCAGCGGTTGGAATAAATCTGTGTCGAAGTTGCTGATTTTGTGTTCGAGGACGGCGGTCATGCGTTCCAGGCCCATGCCGGTGTCAACGGAAGGTTTCGGCAGGGGATTGAGCTTTCCGCTGGCGTCGCGGTTGAACTGCATGAAGACGAGGTTCCAGACTTCGACATAGCGTCCGCAGTCGCAGGGAAAAGCGCAATCGGCGTGGCCTTGATCGGAGGCCGTCGGGCCCATGTCATAGAAAATTTCGCTGCAGGGGCCGCAAGGGCCGGTGTCGCCCATGGCCCAGAAATTTTCTTTCAGGCCGGGGACTTCGATTACGCGGTCTTTTGGCGCGCCGATATTGATCCAGAAGCCGGCGGCTTCATGGTCCGGAGGAAGTTTTTGTCCGGAGACTTCCGCGCCGCCGAAAACGGTGAAGTACAGTTTTTCGAGCGGAACGCCATACCAATTCGGGGAAGTGATCAGCTCCCAGGCGTAGGCGACGGCTTTCTCCTTGAAATAATCGCCGAAGGAGAAATTGCCTAGCATTTCGAAAAAAGTGTGATGGCGATTGGTGAAGCCGACGTTTTCGAGGTCGTTGTGTTTTCCGCCGGCGCGAACGCATTTCTGGCAGGACGTCGCGGTTTTGTAGTCGCGCTGTTCGAGGCCAAGGAAAACGTCCTTGAACTGGTTCATTCCGGCGTTGGTGAAAAGCAGCGTGGGATCGTTCGTGGGGACGAGCGAAGAGCTGCGCACGACGCGGTGGCCGCGCTCCTCGAAAAATTTCAGAAATGTTTTGCGGACTTCGTTGCCAGTCCAGTCAGTACGAGTCAAAGACGCCCTCGGTGGAAGCGAATCATTATCGCAGACGTATTCCGGAGCCGCAACGCGAAGCGGCGCCGGGCGACGTTCTGGTTGGGATTTAAACCGTAAATCCAAGGCTCGCGGGAACTGCGCCACGAAAGGAAGGCGCTGCGTGCCGTTATTTTTGTCGGAGCTAAAGCCTACCTGTCCGGCAGGCAGGCTCCGACCCCCTGACACCCGCAAGCACTTAGCATTTTGGGGACGGGGTGGAATCGAAATGAAGGAATTACAGGCGATGGTCTTGCATCAAAATAAGCACTCGGGCTTATATATCAGATGATAGATTCAAGATAACAGTGATGGAAAAGGGAACGAAGCGACGCGTTTTGGGGTCACGATACCTTCTATTCTCGATTGCTGCTTTCTACGCACTTTCGTCGAACATCTCCAGTGTCGATGCAGGCACGTCTCTTCCGTCTTTTTCCGCTGACGTGACTCACACGGTGGACAAACAGACGAGCACAGGAAAAATCTACGCTACAAGAAACGCGGTCCGCACTGAAATTGAAAGGGTGGTGAAAGGGCAAGAAGTGATCACGATTGTGCGCCTGGACCGCAACGAACTCCACGTATTGGCGCCGGCCCAAGCGACGAATGTGGAAATGCCATATATTAACGACACTGGAACCAGCGAAGCCGAGTTCGTTATTTATATGGAGGGGGCCGAAACGCAGCGGGCATCAATCGGAGCCGATCAAATTGGGGCGTACCATTGCGAGAAGTCTCGGGTCCAAGTCACGTATCAGGGGCACGTATATTCAAGTATCGAGTGGGCGGCAAAAGAGCTGGATGGTTTTGTTGTAAAAAGAGCAGGGGAGCAAGGAGAGTGGTCAAGTGAATATTCAAACGTGCGACTGGGTCCGCAGGACTCTTCTCTCTTCGAGATTCCCGCAGCCTACAAGACGATTAAATACAGTAAGAATTGGATGGCACTTCTCCAAAAGGCGATGTTGCCGGGGAATAATCCTTCACAGCTTGTAACGACAGCGCGCGCGGCAGGACTTAAAGTAATCGGCGACGATCCGACTTTGTTTTCTCGCTCGCACCCCATGACCGATTATTCTTTCACGTTGATTGACCCGGTTACCGGTGCCGAAGTCTATAGCGTGCACAGCATCGTTGATAGTTTCCCACGATCGCCACCAGAATCTGTCCCGGAGTCGAAGCCGGTGGAACCGCAGGTTGTAAGCGTCCTAGAAAGCGACTCTGGCAGCGATTATTTGCTGGACGTTTCATTCGTGGTTCCGGATGTGCCGGAGGACACGTTCGACACAATCACGGTTTATGGCGTGCGATTCGTTGGAAGCCAACGGTCACACGATAAGAGCTATCCTTCCATTCGCGGACATTGGCAACCGAAAGATCACGTGGAATTCTCGGTTCGAGTGCCCAAGGAGCGCGCCGATCCTTCAGAAGGCTGGAACTTAACGTTCTGCGTCGGCTCGGCCGCGAGTTGCTATCCAAGTGCCAACCTGCTGACATTGATTAGTAAGAAGACGAAATAGCATAGAGATAGAGAAGGACGGTGGGAATATCGATGAAGGCTGCGTTCCTTAGTGCGCCGAAGACGGAATCGCCTCTTACTATTGGAGAGGTTACAAAGCCCGCGCCCGGGCCGGGGCAAGTGTTGCTGCGCGTGCGGGCCTGCGGAGTTTGCAGGACGGACTTGCATATTGTCGAGGGAGAGCTGCCGGCGATTCTGCCGAAAGTGATTCCGGGGCACCAGATTGTGGGCGATGTGGTGGAGGGCGGAACAGCGGAACTGCCGGTTGGCGCGCGCGTGGGAGTGTCGTGGGTCGGCGGAACGGACGGGAGTTGTTGGTACTGCAAGCACGGGATGGAAAATCTTTGTGACGCTCCGACGTTTACCGGCTACTCGGTGAACGGGGGATATGCGGAATATGCGGTGGCGCGGCGGGACTTTGTGTTTCCTCTTCCGCCGAATCTGGATGATTTACATGCAGCGCCGCTTCTGTGCGCGGGGATCATTGGGTTTCGGAGCTTACGTGTGGCGGGAGTTGAACGCGGAGAACGCGTGGGATTGTTTGGCTTCGGATCATCCGCGAGTTTGACGATCGCTGTGCTGCAGGCTTGGGGCTGCGCCGTTTATGTTTCCACTAGGGGAGAGTCACATCGCGCGCTGGCGACTTCTCTGGGAGCGACTTGGGTGGGGGGCGAGGCGGATAAACCACCGGTAGAATTGGATCGCGCGGTGACGTTTGCTCCGAGCGGAGATGTCGTCATCAGCGCGCTCAAGAGTCTGCGGAAAGGCGGAGTGGTGGCGATCAACGCCATCCATCTGGACCGAATCCCTCAATTTGATTACGACAGCTTGCTTTGGGGCGAACGCCAAATTCGTAGCGTAGCCAACATGACGCGGCAAGACGCGAGGGATTTTCTGCAATTGGCGGGCGAGATCAAATTGACACCCAAAGTGACGGTCTTTAAGTTGGATCGAGCGAATGAAGCGCTCGCGGCGGTGAAAAGCGATCAGATCGACGGGGCGGCGGTGATTGTCCCTTGAGAGCGGCCTGTCCTAGCCTAAACCTATCGCTCACTTCCCAACAGGGACGCGCAACTTGTCGGTTGCGAAGGCGACCGGGCCTGCGAAGTTCGCACGAATCGATTTGCGGACCGCATCCTCCTGACTTTCGACGTCTGGGGCGGTGTGGCTGAGCAACAAACTTTTTACTCCGCTTTCGTGCGCGGCTTCGCCGATCTTTTTCGGCGGCGTGTGGAGATCGTACAACTGTGAAGGCGAGGCTGGTGGATCGAGCACGGCGCAGTTGAAAATCAGCAAGTCTGCATCTTTAGCCAAGCGCACCAGATTCGGCAGAGCTGATGCATCCATGTCTCCCGAGAAGACCAGCACCGCCCCCTTGTAGGAAATGCGGTAAGCGACGGAGGGGCAGTCGCCGTGATGCGTGGCAATTTCTTCCACCACTAAGCCGTCGCGATCGACGATTTTGTTGAGGGTTGGGTCCAAATTAATCGGCAGATCGCGAACGGCAAAAGATTCGTCCGCGCCGAAAGTTTTTTGATAGGCAAACGCGCCGCCAGTCCCGACCAGCAAATCGACAAAACGCGAAGTCTTGGGGAAGAGCCCTGCACCATCGGGTCCGAAAATATGGTACGTGATCGGTCCGTCAGCGGAGAGCGCTCGGGCATTGAAGAAGGCTGCCAGGTCGCCGGAGTGATCGATATGCAGATGCGTCAACAAAACCGTATCTACTTTGTCCAAGTCCAGGCCCAATTCGCCGATTCGCAAGAACGCGCCCGGTCCGGCGTCCACCAAGATTCGCGGTTGACCGTCGAGGACGACGATGAAACTAGAGCCGCCTCTACCGAACGGGCGCGGCCCCCCAGAACCGAGCACAATCACTTCCAGCGCCGGCTTTGAAGGAGCAGCTTGCAGGCGAGTAGGGGTCAAAACTGAGACGAGGGCAATGAATGCAAAAATCAGCGTCTTCACGGATTTTCTCCTAGCCTGCATTCGCTACTTTTATATCCCGGAGGTGTGTCGAGTTCATGAGCCATCCGCTGGAAAGGTGAAAACGGCCTTTCCGTGAAGAGTGCCTTCGTTTACCTGGGTAAACGCTTGCACGGCCTCGTTTAGGCTGAAGCGTTTCGCTATGGGAATGGGTTTGAGCGCGCCCGATTCGAAACCGGGTGTCAGTCGCTCGAGAATCGCAGCGCAAGCCTCGGTGTCATAGGCGCGACTGTCCACGCCAAAGAGAGTGAGACGGCGGTGATAGAAATCCAGCAGGTCGAAACAAACTCGGCGGTCGCCGACGGATGTGATGTTTAACTGGCGCCCTAGTTGGCCGAGAGTTTTGAGACAAGGCTCGAACAATGGACCGCCGACGCAATCGAACGCGACATTCGCGCCTTTGCCTGCGCTGAATTGGAGTGCGCTAGCGATCATGCTCTTATAATTCTCGTTTGCGTCTGCGACGATGAAGTGATCGATTCCAAATTGTTTTTGAGTTTCCTGGGAGATCGGGGCACGGTCCACGCCGATAGTTCGCCCGCCATTCCATTTTGCAATTTGAGTGACCGCGCTGCCGACACCACCCGCGGCGCCAGAGGCGAGGACAGTCTCTCCCGATTGGAAATGGGCGATTTCGACCAGTCCGATCCAGGCGGTCACGAAATTTACTCCCACGACCGCGGCTTCTTCAAACGAAAGATTTTTGGGTTTGGGGCGCACTCCGCCAACGGGCACTACCAGCAATTCGGCGTGCGCGCCGTCACGAGTGAAGCCAATATCACCGCCAGTGCCCCATACTTCGGTCCCGATCATTTGGCTTGGGCCGTTGACGACGACTCCGGCGAAATCACGGCCTGGCGTGCGCGGCAATGTTGTGCCTTCCATGCGGCCGAGAACGTTCTTGGCGTCACTCGGACTCAATGAGGCCGCGCGAATGCGGACGACGACTTCGCCCGGTTTCGGCTGAGGATCAAGAATCGCTTCAACCTGTAGCTTGTCGAAGCTGCCGAATTCGTGAAAGCGGAGCGCTTGCATTTGACTGATCCTTTTTTCTTATGAGTGCTTCATTTCAAGCTTAAGGCCGTGGGGTGCTTTGGCTGATATAGGCCCAGCTCTCCTCCACCGGGAAGGCGCATTTTCGTGATGGAACCCCATCGTTGTTCCTCAACTTTGGAGCACTCGACGCCCTTCTTTGCGAGGGAGGCCATCTCGGCCTTCAGATCGTCGCACATGAAATAGAGTTCGTGGATGCCACCCGCATCGGACGGGTGGATTGCGGCTTCCGCCGGCGGCAGGGCGAAGATCAGCCAGCCGTGACCCGCATCTACGGATTTGAAACCGAGGACATCACGGAAGAACGCGCGGTCCGCATCGGCGTTTTTGCTATAGAGAATTACGTGAGCACCAGAAATCATTTGACCTCCTAAGAAGCGACCGGAATTTTTGAGAGCCTGCAGAGTAGGAGACTACCGGGATTTTGCAATTTTGGCGATGACGAATCCGGCGAAGAGCCACATCAGCGTGAAGTCGACGAGATTTACGGCGGTGTAAGCGCCGGAAAAGCCCCACCAGTTCCAATTGGGCAGATCGACGATGACGCTGGAGGTGAGTCCGACGACGGCGAGGAACACGACGCGCCTTGCGTAACTTAAACCGGTGGTCTGCAAAAGCAGCCAGGTGAGCAGAGCTGCGGCAGCCATCAGAGAAAGAAGCTGAATAATCAGGCCGCGCGTGTAGGAGCCGAAACCGCCTGTTCGCACCGCTGCAAACACGATTGGACCCTTCTGCATTTTTGCAATTTGAGTTGCCTGCGCGGCTTTCTTTTGATCCGCGGTCAAACCTTCCGAAGGCGCGCCGGGAAGAAGATAGATTCCGGATTGGGGAGCGTGAGACGCGATGACGGCTGATACCTCGTCCTCATTTTGGAAGGCGAGCATCGGCTTTTCGTGCCAGCCGAGAACTTCCCACGAAATGCTGCTCCAGATAAATGCGGTCAAGCCACCGAGAATGGCCCCCAGCAAGAGCGATTTGGTCATAGAGCCTCCCAAGCGAAGTGCGGACTAGCGCCGCGCGGATGCGTGATTCTCTTCAGAAGCGAGTGGTTTTGCAAATTATTTTGAAGCGGGATCAGCGTGCTGCGAGATTCCTAGAATGTTGCCGTCCGGATCTTTGAACCAAGCCACCTGGTCGCCGCCGGGCGCGGTCCAAATGCCGAGTTCCTGATCCTGGGCGAATGGATATTTTTCAAAAATGACGCCGCGATTATGAAGCCAGGTTACCAGCGAGCGGAGATTTTGGGCCTCCCAGCCTAGGATGGTGCCTTGAAGCGGAGTGAAACTCGGGATTTTTGCGATGCGAATCTTGTGCCCGCCGATGCTTACGACCAATGCAAATTGGTCGAGGCTGACGAAATCACACCCAAGCTTACCCTCGTAGAACGCTCGGGCCTTGTCGTAGTCCTTGGTGGGAACGAACCCGACCATTTTCGCTGAAGCCAACATGGTTGCCTCCTTACGCTTGCGGTTCTAGAGATAGCACTTGCGCGGCTTTGTTTCTCTCGCTATTGTGACAACAAATGTCGCATAGGTGCCAAAGCATACTTCTGGACCAAAGCGGCCGTTGGGCCGCGGAGATTGCAAGCGTGTCTGTCGACCTTAAGAATGGCCACGTGATCGTCGAGCACTCCCATCCTGAGGCACAACTGCTGTTTGCTTCGGAAGGTGTGATGACAGTGAACACGGAACAGGGCGTATGGGTGGTACCGCCGTTGCGCGCCGTGTGGATTCCAGCGGACACGTCTCACTCCGTGGTTATGTCGGGGCCGGTGTCGATGAGGACTTTGTACTTCTCCCCCAAACTTTGCCGCGCATTTCCCAGGAAATGCTTTGTGATGAATGTGTCTTCGTTATTAAAGGAACTGATTCTTCATGCCTGCACGTTTGCAAAATTGCACAAGAGAATCCCGGCTGAGAGACGGATCGTGGAGATCATTGTCGATCAGTTGAAATCGGTGGAGTCGATACCGCTGCAGTTGCCGCATCCCTTGGACTCACGAGCAAAGAGAGTGGTAAAAACGCTGCTTGCGGAACCCGGTGACGAAAGAACGCTGGAAAAGCTGTGTGAGGACTGCGGGGCAAGCAAGAGAACAATTCAGCGTCTCTTCCTCGATGAAACAAAAATGACTTTCAACAAGTGGCGGCAGCAGCTTCGGCTGCTTCATGGGATGCAACGGCTTGCAGCGGGAGAAAAGGTGACGGCAGCGGCTCTGGAAGCCGGATATAACAGCACGAGCGCGTTCATATCGATGTTCCGGAAACAATTGGGAACAAAGCCGACGCGATATTTACACGGCGGAGTCGAGCAAGGGAAAGGTGTGAAGTCAATTTCTCCCTAGGCCCGCTTCACAGCGATACCTCCGGAAGGCTACGGCGGGGAGCCACAGAGCCGGATTGGCTCCCCGTTTCAGCGAGTTCAACTACTTCTGGGGCTGTTGAGCCTTTTTAGCGGCGGCTGCAGCAGCGGCTGCAGCGGTCCAGGGAGGCACGATGCCGTTGACGCGCGCGTACGCGATAATCTGGCCTAGGTGCTCGTGGGCGTCGGCGACAAGAATGTAGATGACATCTCCTTCATTTGCATCCGGACCAAGCTTTGGCAGGAGCTTCGCGAAGTCAGAGTTGGCCATGCCTTGAATCGTCTTCTGCGCGTATTCCCACGACTTATTCAATTCCTCAATGATCTTGGCCTTATCCGTGGTCGATTTCTCAAAGGTCTTCCGGTCGTATCCCGCCGGCGGTGGGGCGCCCATCAGAGACAGAATGCCGTAGCGTTCGCCGGCGACGTGAAGAAAGACTTCGGCAAAGGAGCGAGAGTCTTCGGAAGGGCGCCAGGTGAATTTGTCCTGAGGGAGGGCGTCGGCGAGACTGACGAACTTCTTGTTCACAATGTCGAGGTCTACGAGGGCCTGACCCTTCATGTCATAACTCGGCGCGGTTTTGTCGGTGGACGGCGTCGCTTGTGCGGATTGTGCTGACGGAGAGACAGCTCGGGTGACCCCGGCGCCTGCAAGAATTGCTAAAGCCAAAATTGAAAAGGCTAACTTTTTCATTTTTCCTGCTCCTTTGTTCCGCCGCCGCACACCTTTCGGTCAGTAGTCTCGATACCGAACAGGCGTAGGGCGTAAATGTTCTAGGTAATTCTGATTTTGTTAGACGGGCTCTCCAAGAAAAGACTTCAGGGGAGTTTACATTTTTTTTTCGGGAACAAAAGGGTTGCAGCGGTAGGGACGCTCGGCCGAAAGGATTCTTGGGGCTAACCCTCGTCGGTGACGGAAGGATCGGGCAAGCCGGGGAGATCGCCGTGGGTGATGCCGCGGAGCTCGGCGCGAATGACGTCCGAGGAGAAACCGGCGCTGAGAAGGCTGCGATAAAGCGACGCGATTTTGCGCTGGTCGAGCGCGCCGCGAAGATGCGCGAGGCGGCGTTTTACGCGGGTGCGGACCAGAGTGGATTCGTCCGTTTCGGCAAAGACAGTCTGCAGAGCAGCTTCGATGTAACGGTCGGGAACGCCGCGGGCGCGGAGCTCGCGCGCGATGCGAAAGCGTCCCTGGCGGCGCAATTTCGCATGCTGATTGGAGTAATCGAGCGCGTAACGGGCGTCGTCCAAGTATTTCAGTTCGCGCAGACGCGCGACGACGGGCGGAATGAATTCCTTGTCCTCGGAGCGGCGTTCGAGGTACTGCTTCATTTCGTGGATCGAATATGCGCGGCGCATCAGGGCGCGAAGCGCAGAATTGTAAAGTTCCTGTTCGGTGGAAACTCTGCGAGGTGAAGAGCGCTGGCGCATGGGAAGAAAGAGAGTAGAAGCAAGAGAGGCGGGAAGCAAGCAAGGATCTGTCTGTGAGGCGAAGGGCGCGACCTGCTTCCCGAAATCTGGAAAACATTCTGAGGGGAAATGCGCGCAGGCTGGCTAGAAAATGTAAGGAATGAGACGGTGCGTACGGCGAGTGTATTTCTCGTATGGTTCTCCGAGGACGGCTACCAAGGCGGATTCTTCGATTGGAATTCGGTAACTGTAGGCGGCTATCATGCAACCCAGAAGGGCGATCAGGCCTGCCCAATTTCCGAGAGACAATCCTAGTCCGGTTACAGTGATCAATGCGCCGGTGTAGGAAGGGTGCCGGATATAACGATAAGGCCCGGCCTCGATGACCGGCTGATCCGCATGAACTGCAACTTCAAACGTGAAATAGCGGCCAAGAAGAGAGATGGAATATAACCGCAGAGCCATTCCGGCGAACATCAGGCCGATGCCAATGAAAAAGACAGACACGCGCTGCGAGCGAATGGCGGCTTGCGGCAATTGGAAAGAAAGCGCAAAGTCAGCGGCGATTCCGATCCACAAAAGCAGCATTACCACAAGGAGAGAGCCGCGATCGGACTTGGCGGAAAGTTTGGGCGCTTTTCTTTTAGAAACTATGAACTCCGGAACGATCCAGAGAATAAAGGTGATCCAAAATATTACTGCGTAGATAGTGTTGACGAACGGCAACGGGCGCAAGATCAATCTCCTGGGTGGCCGTCAGTTTATATGAGCGCGAGGAGAAATTGTTGATTCAGACTGAGCGATTGCTACTTCGGCGTTGGGCGGAGGAGGACCGCGAGCCGTTTTACCGCCTGAATTCGGATCCTCGGGTGATGGAATTCATGCCCGCGTGCCTGACGCGCGCGGAGAGCGATATGCTTTTTGAACGTATCAACGAGCATTTCCGCAAGCGCGATTTTGGATTATGCGCGGCGGAGCTGCGTGAGGATCGGACCTTTATAGGTTATGTGGGGCTTGCCGTGCCGACGTTTGAGGCGAGCTTCACTCCATGCGTAGAAATTGGATGGAGGCTATCGGCGGATCACTGGGGGCGCGGGTTGGCGACGGAAGGAGCACGCGCGATGGCCGGCTATGCGTTTGAGGAGTTGGGGCTCGAAGAGATAGTGTCGTTCACGGTTCCCGAAAATATGCGATCCCGACGGGTGATGGAGAAGATGGGGATGACGCATGACGCGTCGGATGATTTCGATCACCCGAACCTGCCGGAGGGCCATCGGCTCCGGAGGCACGTGCTCTACCGATTGCGGAGGCGGGGGACGCGGCGTGAATAATGAAAAACCGAGGGCGGAAATACTTGCCAGGAGAGAAACAGCGCAATGGACGCCGCTGCGCGCCGATTCTTAAACCCAGGGCTAAAGCCCTGACCCACAAATTGAAGGATGGAACGTCGCCGTATTTTTAGCGGTGACCGAGGCGGTCGAATTCCGTCATGGCGCGTTCCATTTCTTCGCGAGCGGCGTCGGCAGAGGAGCGGACACCTTGAACGCGGAGGCGGAAGTCGTCCGGGTTGGAAGCGCGCATGAGAGCTTCTTCGAGAGTGATCAGATTGCGCGAATAGAGGTCGAAGAGCGATTGGTCGAAGGTCTGCATGCCGTACTGGCTGGTGCCGGCGGCGATGGCGTCGCGAATCATGCGCGTTTTGTCAGGGTTGATGATGCAATCGCGGATGTAGCCGGTGCAGACCATTACTTCAACGGCTGGAACGCGGCCGCTGCCGTCGGCTTTACGCACGAGGCGCTGGCTGATGACAGCCTTCAGCGTTCCGGCAAGCTGCAAGCGAATTTGTTTTTGTTCGGGCGGCGGAAAGACGGCGATGATGCGCTGAATCGTTTCCGTGGCGTCGAGTGTGTGCAAGGTGGAGAGCACCAGGTGGCCGGTTTCAGCGGCCAGCAAGGCGGTGGAAATTGTTTCCAAGTCGCGCATTTCGCCGACCAGGACGACGTCAGGGTCCTGGCGAAGGGCGGCGCGGAGCGCGGTCGAGAACGAGGAAGTGTCGACTTCGACTTCGCGCTGATTGATGAAACCTTTCTTGTCGCGATGCAGATATTCAATGGGGTCTTCAATGGTGATGATGTGCTCGGCGCGCAGGGAATTGATGCGGTCGATCATGGCTGCGAGAGTGGTGGATTTACCGGAACCGGTGGTTCCGGTGGTCAAGATCAAGCCGCGCTGCTCTTCGCAAATCTGCGAAAGGACGCGCGGAAGTTCGAGTTCTTCGATGGTGCGAATTTTCGTAGGGATGACGCGCAGAACCATGCCGACGTTGCCGCGCTGTTGAAATACGTTGACGCGGAAGCGGCCGAGACCGGCGACGCCGTAAGCCATGTCCAGCTCGGCTGTTTCCTTGAATTTCTGCTTTTGCCGATTGGTCATCATGCTGAAAGCCATCGAGAGCATTTCTTCGGGAGTGATGCGCGGCACGTCGGTGAGCCCGTTCAGGATACCGTCCACACGCAAGTAGGGATGGTTACCGACTTTGAGATGCAAGTCGGAGGCTCTGTTTTCTACCGCGCGGCGCAATAAATCATCAATGCTGATGGCCATAGCGAAAGTCCTCGGCTGTGGAGCTTCAAACCACGCTAGCACGCGCATGTGGGGGTAGCAAGAAAACCCCGGAGAGGCATTTCTAAACTGCCAACCTGTACTTTGGGTCAGGTATTGCGTTGGGCTACGTAACGGGGGCAAGTTCAGCTTTAAACGGGAGGCTGGTCGGCAAGGAAGAGGCGGTCGTAAATCACGGCAGCAAGGACGCCACCCAAGAGCGGGCCGACCCAATAGACTCCGTGATTGGCCCAGTAGCGGGCCGCAAGAGCCGGCCCAAAGGCGCGTGCGGGATTGATCGCGGCGCCGGTGAAAGGGCCGCCGAAAAGCACGCCTACGGTGACGGTGAGGCCAACGGCAAAGGCGGACGTTCTGTTAAGGGCGCCTCTGGCGTCGACGAAGGTGGCGAAGACGACGAAGACGAGAAAGAACGTCATCACACTTTCAAGCAGCATGGCGTGCAGGCGGGTGAAGTCCGGCGCCAGAAGCATGATGCCTCTTCCCGCAGAACTCCAAATGGTGTCCGGGACGATCGCGATGAGAACATAGGTGGCTGCAACGGCGCCGAGAAGCTGCGCGATCCAGTAGAAAAGAGCTTGCAAGGTGCTGAGGCGTCTGGTGACCCAAAAGCCGACGGTGACTGCGGGATTCAAATGACCGCCGGAAATGTGGGCAACAGCACTAATCATAATTGCGTACGTGAGACCGTAGGCGATGGCGATACCGAGAATGCCGATGGAAAGCTGGCCGGCGGCGCGGAGATATTGATCGGCGCAAATCGCGCCGATGCTGAAAAAAATCAGCGCAAATGTGCCGAGGAACTCCGCGAGAAGCTTCTGAGGCAAGCTATACAGAGAATTCCTCCCAGTGCGCTCGGCCGAACAGAATTTGCAGGGCCGCGCGCGATTTTACTGAATTCGCCGGGAGAAAGCGAGTTGACAGATAGGGGTCAGCAATCAACGCTCTAGAATTGCCAGGGATTAATGGGTGGGTGCGGGATGACTTGCGTGCGGCAATCTTTGACCGGCGACACTAGGTGCGGATGGCGACGCCGGCGCTGGCGGTAACATTGACCGGCGATAGCCAGTGATGACGGTCGGGCTTGACCCCGCCGGTAAGCGCGAAGAATTCGTCCTGAATACGCTTGGTTAGCGGACCACGCGAGCCGATGCCTATTTTGATCCGGTCAATCGAGCGAATCGGTGTGATCTCCACGGCGGTGCCGCAGAAGAAAACCTCCTCGGCGATATAAAGCATTTCGCGAGGAATAATCTGCTCGGCGACGGGAATATTCAGATCGCGGCAAATCGTAAGTATCGAGTGGCGAGTGATTCCGGGTAATGCAGAATTGGAAAGCGGCGGAGTGACCAGCGTGCCGTCCATTACCAGGAAAACGTTTTCGCCGGAACCCTCGCTAACGTGGCCATGCACGTCGAGCGCTATTCCTTCCACGTAGCCGTTCGCGCGCGCCTCCATGCGGATGAGCTGGGAGTTCATGTAATTCGCGGCGGCCTTAGCCATTTGCGGCAAGGTGTTGGGCGCGGGACGATTCCAGGAGCTGATGCACACAT
>Ga0302221_10000577_pt1 | contig 26480 bp, 2 predicted proteins | sample II_Palsa_E2_1_FD_193517 | JGI IMG/M metagenome (GOLD analysis project Ga0302221, IMG submission 193517) | Peat permafrost microbial communities from Stordalen Mire near Abisko, Sweden - II_Palsa_E2_1 | ecosystem: Environmental > Terrestrial > Soil > Palsa > Peat permafrost | place: Sweden... | reverse complement strand
TATAAATATATTTTTATTATTTAATTAATTTTTTTTATTTATTTATTTATTTATAAATAAAATATTAATAATAATTTATTTTTTATTTTTATTAAAATTATTAATATAATCTAAAATTTAAATATAAATAATTTATTTTAATCTAAAATAATTTTTTTTAAAACTTTATAATTTATAATAATAATTTAAAATAAAATATATAATAATTTTTTAATTATATTAGACTTATTATATAATATTATATATATATACTTTATTAATTTATTTATAATAACTAAAATAAAATTATATTTATATCTCGTTTATAATTCTTTTAAAAATAATAATTTAATTATAAAATCTATAATAATAAATTTTTAAAATTATAAAAATATATTATAAGATTATAATTTATTATATAAAATATATTTTATAATCTTACTTTATATATAAATATTATATTCTTATATTATATTCTTTATAATTTTTTTAATTTTAAAAAAATAATATATTCTAGAGATTTATTTTAATATTTTTTATATTTTCTAATATTTATAAACTAATAATTTATATTTATATTTAACGAGATCTCTTTTTATATCTAAGAATATATAGACTTATTCTTAAAATAATAATAATTTATAGGGATTAAGATTAAAGTCCCCTCGTGAATTCCTTAATTATTTCTTTATTATAATATTTATTATATATTATTTTTAAATTTATTTATTTTATTTATTTATATTAATAAATAAACTAATTATTATAAATTATTATATATTAAATATTAATAAAAAAAATTTTTTTTTAAATATTACTCTTGACTTATATATTTTATTAATAAAATATTCCGATTTTTTACTTAAAATATTTACTCTAGTATTTTTTATTCTCTTAATATATAAGATCCAAAAGTTATATATAATAAATATTTTTATCTAATATATTTATTATTAATTAAGTTTTTTTATTATAATAAAATAAATAAAATTTTTATAATTAATATAAACTTATATTTAATATTTAAATTTCTTTAAATATATTTTTTATTTTTAAAAAATATCTATAATTATTAATAATTCCTTATTATAAATTTTATAATTTAATTTTATTAAGAATAATTTTTAAGAATAATATATTATTAATTATTATTTTTAGTCTTTACCCGATTAATTTAATATTATTTTAAGAATATAATCCAATAAATTTATTTTTATAATAATTTATTTTTCTGGATTAAATATTAGAAATATAAATATATATATAAAGTCTCTTTTAAGTTTATTAAAAATATTTTATATTAAATAAATTTATTTAAAGTCCTTGTCTTTTTTTATTAATTTTATAAATAAAATAATAATAATAAAATATTTCTTAATAAATCTTTAATAAAAGTTTATAAATCCTAAAAAAAATTATATTTTTTTAATACTGGTTAGTCTCTTTTATTCTAAAATAATATTAATTTTTAATAAATCTATAAATAATCTTCTTAAAATAATAATATATTTTAAAAAATTTATTTTTTTCTAATAAAATATATATTTTTCTAACTTATAAAATAATTATATTTTAAATAATATTATTAATATTTTTTTTATATTTTATATATATTATTTTATTATTTTAAAATATATTAAAATATTATTTAAATAAATAATATATATCTAGTCTAAATATTTTTTAAAAATAATATTAATTATTTTTATATATATTATAAATATATTAATAAATCTAAAAAATATAATCTAATACTTAAAATAATTATATTTATATTAAAATATTATCTTTTATTTTTTATTTTTTTTTATATAAATAAAATTATATATTTTATATAAGTCTAGTTTAATAAATATTATTATTTTATTAAATTTATTTTATAATTTATTTATAAATAATAATATATAATAATTCTTAATAATAATTATATTTAATTTTTAATAATTAATATAAAATTTTTTTTTTTTTTTTTTTAATATAAATAATACCGGACTCCTTATTAATAAATTTAATAATTAAATAAATCCTTTCTTTAGATTCTTATTAATATATTCTCTTAATGTCTTAAGATTTATTTTTAATATTTAATAAATTAATAAAAAAAAAAAATTTTTTTTTTTTTTAATAATATCTTATAATCCTATTATTTATATTAAAATAAAATCTTAATATTTATTTTCTCTTTAAATAATTTTATAAATTTATTATATTCTTTTAATATTTATTTTAAAAATAATTTTTTTTATTTTTTATTAAGTATTTTAACTTCGTTTAAGAAATAATATATATCTCTTTAAAATTTTTTAAAAAAATTAATTTTTTTTTTTTTTTTTATATAATTAAATATTTCTTAAAATATTTATTCTATAATAATATATCTTATTTCTAATTAATATTAAAATTATAATATTAAATCCAGGATATTTCTAGAATAATTTTATATTATTTAATAAATATAATATTAAAGATAATATATTCTAAATATTTTCTAGATATTTTAAATATAATCTTTATTATTTTTATTTTTATTATTCTAGATTTTTTATTAATAATTTTTCTATTAATTATTCTTAATTTATAAAAATAATATTTAATCCTGATTTCTAATTTTAATTATAATATTACTTCTCTTAATATAAAGCTCTCTATAATTCCTAAATTAATTATAATTTATACCTTATTACTTTATTTAATTACTCCAATAATAATTATTATAATAAATTATTATTCTTTTATATTAACTATCTCACGATATTTTTAAAATATATTAATCTATTATTAAGATACTTTCTTAAATAATTTTATAATTTATACTTTATATATCTATTTTATTTTAAATTTATAAATTATTTTAAAAAAATATAATTTATAAAAAAATTATTAATTATCTTATATATTTATTTATAATCTTTAATCTTATCCTTAAATTAATAATTTCTATATTTTTTTATTATTTAATTTTTTTTATTTAAATATAAATTCTAGATTAAATAAAAATAATATATATATTTAATTATTATTAATTTCTCTTTATTTTATTTATCGATAGTCCTAAAATATTATTTTTTATTATATTCTTTAATTAAATCCTTTAGTAAAAACTTTATTAAGTTCCCTTTATCTAATATCTAATTTATTATTTTATAGGATTAATATTTATTCTCTTATATCGTTATCTCTTAAAAATATTTTTCTCTAAATTATTTCCTATATTTCTTTTATTCTTGATTATTTATTAAACTATATAAATAATATTCTATTTTATATAATTTCTAGTTATTATCCTAATGCCAATAATTTTTCTTTATTTATATCTAATTTTATTAAATTACTAGACTTATTAATATTATTAATCTATATATAAATATATTTTTCTTTTAATTATTCTTTTAAAATATCTAATAATTATTATTAATATTATTAATTATATTTTAATATTTTATAGATTTCTAAATATTTTTTTATTTAATTAATTATATATATTTCTAATAAATTATAATCCTTACTCCTACTTATAATATAAAATTTTTTTTTTTTTTATAATATTTTATTCTTTTTTTAATAAAATCTTATTATATATCCTAATAATCTATATTTAAAATATAATTTCTTCTCTTAATATCTTTATATTTTTTTCTTAAAGACTTATTTTTTTTTTATTATTTAAATAATAATATCTAGTTTTATAAATAAATAATATTTATTCAAAGTTTTCTTTTATTTATATTTTTATAAATATTTTTTTTTTTTCTTAAGACTATATTTATATATTTAATTATTAATTTTAATTATTAATATAATAAATTCCTATAGGTTATCGGATTTATTAGACCTAATTATTTTATCCTTAACTTTATTCTTAAGACCAATATAAAACTAATATTATAATATCGTCTTATCTCACTAGGTCTTTATTACTAATTACTAAAAGCTTACTATATATATTACTATTAAGTCTTTTTATTTAAAATATTTAAGATTTTATTCCGTTATAATTTTTTTTTAATATCTTTAAATATTTATTATATTCCCTTACTAAATTCTTTTATAATATAAAAATATTTAATAATATTATTTTTTATAATTATAATATATTATTCTTATTTATTTTTATATTTTATATAATTAATTAAAAAAAAACTAATCTAGTTAAAAATACTTTTTTATAATATTATAATTATTTATAAAATTTATTAAATCTTTATCTTAAATTTATATTTATTAAAAACTATATAAAATTTATACTAGATTAAGAATAAATCTAGCTTAAATTAATTTTCTTTAAATTTATTAAATAACTTAATTTTAAGGTCCCCGGAAATAAAATTTATTTTTAAAATAAATATTTTTTATTTTTTTTTAATCTTTTTTTTATTATTATTTTTTTTAATAAATATAATTAATTTATCTTAATTTAATATTATAATATAAAAATATTTAAAATATAATACTTATAGTTTATTATAATAAAAATAAACTTTAATATATTAAGAATTTAAAAAATCTTAAATAAAAATTTTTAATAAATCTAGTAAATATTATCGAGTAATATCCTAAAGTATTATATAATTATAAATATATAAAAAATATTATTTAAATTAAATATAAAATTTTTATTTACTAAAAATTTTTTTTAATTATATAGTCCTTTATATTTCATGGAGTCTTATTCCCATGGAGTCCTTGGGACTAGAGTCCTTTTTTGTTTAGGGACTCTATTTCTCGGGACTCCATTACGTGATGGACTCTATCACGTGATCTAGTCCTTTATGTAATCTCGTCATATACCATTGGATTCTCTATGACGTTCCTTCCAATATCCGAGCCTCAGGCCACAATGGTGGTTTGTAATACTATACTTCTTTTATTCTTGATTATCCGTCAGGCTATATAAATAATATTTTATTTTATATAATCTCCGGTCGTTATTCCGACATCGATAATTCTTCTTTATTTATATTTAATTTTATTAAGTTACTAGACTTATTAATATTATTAATTTATATATATATATATTTTTTTTTTAATTATTTTTTTAAAATATCTAATAATTATTATTAATATTATTAATTATATCTTGATATTTTATAAATTCCTAAATATTTTTTTATTTAATTAATTATATATATCTCTAGTAAATTATAGTCTTTATTTTTACTTATAATATAAAGTTATTTTTTTTTTATAATATTTTATTCTTTTAATAAAATCTAGTTATATATTTTAATAATTTATATTTAAAGTATAATTTTTTCTCTTATTATTTTTATATTTCTTTTTTAAAAATTTTTTTTTTTTTTATTATTTATAAAATAATATCTAGTTTTATAGATAAATAATATTTATTCGGAATTTTTTTTTTTTTATATTTTTATAAATATTATTTTTATTTCTTAAGATTATATTTATATATTTAATTATTAATTTTAATGACTAGCATAATAAATTCCTATAGATTATCCGATTTATTAAATCTAGTTATTTTATTTTTAATTTTGTCCTTAAGATTAATATAAAATTAATATTATAATATCGTCTTGCCCTACTAGATTTTTATTATTAATTACTAGAAATTTATTATATAAATTATTATCGAGTCTTTTTATTTAAAATATTTAAGATTTTATTTTATCGTAACTTTTTCTTTAATATCTTTAAATATTTATTATATTTTTTTATTAAATTTTTTTATAATATAAAAATATTTAATAATATTATTTTTTATAATTATAATATATTATTTTTATTTATTTTTATACTTTATATAATTAATTAAAAAAAGATTAATCTAGTTAAAAATATTTTTTTATAATATAATAATAATCTATAGAATTTATTATATTTTTATGTTAAACTTATATTTATTAAAGACTATATAAAATTTATATTAGACCAGGAATAAATCTAGTTTAGATTAATCTTTTTTAAATTTATTAAATAGCTTAATTTTAAGATCTTTAAAAATAAGATCAACTTCCGGGATCGATATCTCTTATTCTTGCACGATTTTTTTTTTATTATTGTCTTTTTTAATAAATATAATTAATTTATTTTAATTTAATATCATGATATAAAAATATTTAAAGTATAATATTTATAGTCTATTATAATAAAAATAAACTTTAATATATTAGGGATTAGAGAATCTTAGACAGGGAGTCTCGATAAATCTAGTAAATATTATTAAGTAATATTTTAAAGTATTATATAATTATAAATATATATAAAATATTATTTAAATTAAATATAAAATTTTTATTTACTGGAATAAAGTCCCGACTATATAATCCTTTATATTTTATAGAGTCCTATTTTTATAAAGTCTTATTTTTATAAAGTTCTTGTAACTAGAGTCCTTTTTTATCTAGGGACTTTATTTCCCGGGACTCCATCACGTGACTCGATCCCTTATATAATCTTATTATATATTATTGGATTCTCTATAATGTTTTCTTTAACGCCCGAGCCTTAGGCTATAATGGTGATTTATAATATATAGGTGATCTTTTTCGGATATTTTTTTCAATAATATAAATATTAAAGTTTAGGACTAAATATTCTTTTATTTCTTAATCCTATTCATAAGCTCTAAAGTTTTATTTTTTTCGAATAATTTAATAATTTATAAATAAATTCCTGCTTAAATTATAAGTATAAAAATAAATATTTTTTAATTATATATAAATAATATAATATATAATTATTTATATAAACTATATTAATTAATTAATAAAATAAAGATTACTAGTTTCTTAAACTAGACTTATAGATTTTATATACTTTTTTAAATTAATTTATAAGATTAATATTTTTTATATTTTAATTATAATTATTAATAAAACAAGAAATCCGGAATTTTTTAATTAAATCTATTTTAAAAATTTCCCGAATAATATATTTATTTATTGACGTCTTTATAAGACGTCTTCTTTTTTTCTTTATTATATTCTTTACTTTATTTATAATATAGATATTACTTAATCCAAGAATAATATTATTATCTTATTAAGCTAAATAAAATATATCCTGTTCCATCGTCACTAGGAGAATATTTTAGGATAATTTTTTTATAAATTATTTTTTTATTATTAATAAAAAATTAAGGAATGTCTTATATAAGTATATAGTTTTTATAATATTAAACTTATAAGTCTATAATTTAATAAATAAAAATATTAAGATAAAATAATTATTTATATATATTATAAGCTATCGTCGGGAGAGTATAAATATAAGCATGCGTACAAGACTACTTATAAGAATAAGATTAAGATATTTAAATATAGTTTATAATTTTTTCTCTCTTAAACTCTATATCCAAGTATATAAATATTCATGATTCACGATCCCGTATATCTTATATTTTTCTTTAATTAATTTTTTTAGATATTTTATAAATATAAAAAGATCTAAATAATTAGTTATTAACGGGATAATAAAATAAAAAAAAGATTAAAAAAAAAAATTATATTTATTGACCAAAAAATTATATTATAATTTTGTCGATATTTATTTTTAATAAAAATAAAAAATATTTTCGAGATAATTTTTAAATAATTAAAGCAAGAGATTTTAATTTATATTATTAAATTTTATTAATAAATAAATAATAATTATTATATTTATTATTTTTAAAATATAAGATATAATAATAATACTTGATTTATTAAAAATAATTTAATAATATATAAATTATTATTAAATATAAAAAAAATTATATTAAAATCTAGATTCTAGTATAGTTTAATTTTAGGCTTATAATAAATCCTTATATAAATAATAATATTAATAAAAATATATAATTTCTCTAAAAATAAATTTAATTATTCCTGTGTTCTTTTTTATTATACCTATATCCTATATAAATTCGTATATTGATTAATATTTATAGTAATTATTTTAAAGATATCGGGAGTAAAGAATAAACTAAAATAATTAAATAAATATAGATTTAAAGAAAAAAAAATAAGTAGGAGTACTTTAGCTAACTGGCGGGACTCGTATTTAAAGGATGTATATATAATATTAATAATTAGTCCTAATTTTTTAATTATATCCTTAAGAATCTTTGATTTTTGTCCTGTAGGCTATAAAGATAGGCTGGATTATACGCTATAACAAGCGCTGGAAGCGTCGGAAAAGTCGCTAGAATCGGTCATTAGAACACGTTAATTTAGGGAGAAATACGGAATATATTTTTATTTAGTTAATGTAGCTTACTAAGAAATTTATATATAAAGATATATAAAATTATACTCGGGTTATACTCGGGCGCCAAGTAAGACTCCCCTGCTTAGCGCTTGACAATGTCTTAGTAGTCAAAAGAATATATATAATCTTTATACTTTAATCTAATAATATTTTAATATATATAATAAATAATTTAATTATTTTTAGAATTATAATAATTATTCTAGAATCTAAAATAAACGATAAAGCTAGTTAAAATATCGGAATTATACTTATAATCTTTTTTTTAATTTTTTATAATAAATTTTTTCGTGACTAAAATAATAAATTTATTAGATTTTTATTTAAGTTATTAAATTTTCTTTTTTATTAATATTAAATTCTTCTTTAAAGTAATGATTTTTTAATATTTTTGGTCTAATTTATTCTTTATTTTAATCTTTCTTTATTTAGTTATTAAGTAATTTTTAATAATATTTATAAATTAAATAATTTTAAAATTAAAGTTTTAATTAAAAATATATTTAAAATAATTAATATTTTTAATATTAAACTTAGGTTTTTTTTTAAATAAACTAAATAATTTATAATAATTTAATTAAAATTATTAAGAGAATTTTTTTTAATAATAATAATAATTTTTTTTAAATAAATATTTTACTTTAATATTTTTTATAAAGATTAATAAATATAATAATTCTAGTTATAAATATAATTAATTTCTTATTAGCTAAAAAAGACTTTTTATTATTTTTATTATTAAAAATTATATTTTTATTATATTTAATAATAATTTTTTTATTATTTTAATTAATAATTATAATAATAATATTATTATTAAATAATTTAATTTTATTATATTTAAGAATTATAATGACTAGTTTTTTTGTCGTTATTATTATTATTAATTTTTTTAATTATAATCTTATTAATTATTATTTTAAAGATTTTATTATATTAAGTTTAATATATTTAATATATTTATTATTTTTAAATTATTTTATTTATAATTTTATTATTTAAATAATCGATTATATATATTTTAATATTAATTATTTTTAATATAAAATTTAAATAATTAAAGTTATTTAGTTTAATTAAAATATTAATTATTTTTTAATAAATTTTATTAAATAATATTTTAAGTTTTTTATTATATTTTAAATATTTAATATTTTTTTTTTAAAGATTTTAAAATAAAATAAATTTAAAGTTAATTATTATAAATTAATATTATTATTATTTTTAAGAAATAAAAATAAAATAAAAATAATAAAAATTAAGTCTTAAATAAAAATTTATAACTTTAAATAAATAATTATTATTAGTTTATTTTTAAAAACACGTGAGCCGGAATATAAGATAAAAACTTTAAAAAAACATTAAATAATTTTTTTTAATAAACGTGATTATATAATAAGAAATAAAAAAAAATTATTAAAGTTTTTAATAAAATCTTTAAAATATTTATTAATTTTTTTATCAACAAAAGTTTAAATATTATTATTTTCGAGATTTTTATTAAAATTTTATTTTTAAATATAATAAATCTAGACGTTAAGTTTAATCAATAATCTAGTTTTATTAAAGTTTTGTTTATAATAATATTTAAGTTTAAAAATAATATTCTTAAAGTTAAAAGTAAAATATTATTAATTATTAAGATTTTATTTTTTTCATTAAACTTTATAATATAGTTTATTATAAAGTAGTCAAAAAGATAATATTTTCTTGACTTTTTATTTTAATTTATTATTAATTTTTTTTACTTTTTAATTTAGGATTAACTTAATCAAATAATAAATCTTTTAAGTTTTTATATAATTTATTTATATAAAAGACCAATTAAATTTTATAAAATATTAATAGTTTTAAATAATATAAATATTTTTTTATTTTTTAGATTAAAAATAATTTAGTTAATAAATAATTAAATTTATTTAATAATTAAAATTTTTATATATATTTTTTTTAATTATATAAATATAATTCTTTAAACTAAAGTTAAGTTTTTATTATTTTTTATTAGTTTATTTAGTTTAATGTTTTTAAGTTTATTTTATATATATTTTAATATATATTATAATATTATTAATTTTTTTAATTTATTATTATATTTCTTATTTATTTAAAAAAAAAATTTAATGTCCGGAACTCGTTAATTATTAATGTTTAATTAAAGTTTAAATAAAATTTATAGTTATAATCGATTATTAAAAGGAATAAACTTATTAATTTATAAAAATAAATAACTTTAATAATATTTAATATAAATAAAAAGTCGATTTAATTATTTTAAAAATAATTAATAAATAGTTTTAAGCGGGTATTAATAATCTAATTAATTATTTTAGTTTATTTATTAATTTAAATATATTTTATTATTAAAAGTTTTAATTTTATTTTTATTAATTTTAATAATTTATTTATAAAGTCGGAAATAAATTAAAATCTTTAGTTATTAATAATTATTAAAAAATAATTTTAATAATATAAAAATATTATTATTTTAATAATTATATTTTTATTTATAAAAAAACTAATATATTATTTAAATAATTAGTCTATTATAATAAAAATATTATTATAATTATTATTAATAAATCTAAAAAAAATAAAAGTTTATAAATAAATTATTTTATATATATAATAAAATAAATAATAAATAAAGTATACTTAAAGTCTTGTTTTTAGATCTATAAAACTATTAATATATATAATATTAATTATATAAATATTAATATTATTAGTTAAATTTAATTATTAATAATAATTATTATATTTTAAGGATATCGATAAAGATATTATATTATAACTAAGTCGAATTAGTTAAATATAAAAGAAGTGAGTTTTTAAAGTCCTTGGATTTAAAAGAGTAAGAAGTTATCGAAAGCTTGATTTTTTATCTATATAGGAATTTTAGTCCTTTATATATTTATTAATTATAGATTTAAATCATTATAATCGATAATTGATTTTAAATCAAAACTATTAATATACACGTAATGTTTATTAATTATTATAAATCTTTATAAATTAATATTTATTATTATAAATTAATTAACTTAATTTTAAAGTAAACACTCTTTATTTCAAATACTTAAATTTAGTCTAAATATTAAATTCTTCGATTCTTTAAACCGGACTAATAATAATTTAATGATTTTTAATAACTGTAAATATTAAGTAAATTAAGTGAATTAACTTTTATATAATAATAGATTATATTAATTATTATTAATTTTAATTTTGTCTTAATCGCATTAATAATAATTAAGTTATTTAGTTTTAACTTAAAAAATCTATTAAAATATCTCTTAAGCTCTTAAATAAAAAATTAAGAACTTTTAATTTAATAACTGACGTACTTATTTATAAAAGTAAGTCTAGTAATTAAAATAAGATATTTAGTATAGTTATTAGTTAAAATATAAGTTTTTTAATATTTAAGTATTAATGATTCTTAAATAATTAAATAATAAATTCTTATACTTTAAATATAATAATATCTTTATTAATAATATTTAAATAATAATATATAATTATTTAAATATAATAATAATATTTAGCTAGTTACTTTTTTTAAATTTTTTTTTAAGTATATTATTATCGTTATAATATAAATTTATCGAAAGATTTATATTTTTAAATTATTATAATTATTAAGGATTATTAGTTTTTTTTTATAAAGTAATAGTTTATTATTTAGCTTTTAAAGAAAAATATAGTTTTAAGTCTTTATTTATTTTTTATTTAGCTCGAGGTCAGAATGATTTATTTATAATATTTCTTTGATTATTTTTAGATTATTAACAAAAAACTTAATAAAGTTTTTTTTTTATTATTTTTATTTTAATCGATACTAGAATTATCTTTAGCAAGAGAATTATTTTAGTTTTTTTAGTTTTTTTTATTATTTTTTAATCAATATAAGCTTATTCTTTTATAATAAAATATCGACAATAATATTCTTTTTATTAAAGCAATAAATAATTTAATAATAAAAGTATAATAATAAGTTTATTTATTCTAAAATATTCTAATACTTTATAATCGATAATAATTAAAAAATTTAATAAATTAATAAGTTTTATTTATTATTCTTTAAGCGCTAAAATAATAATAAAGAGTTTTTTATTATAAATCTTATAATAAACTTTTATTTTTTTAAAAAACTTTTAAATAAAAAACAATAAAATATTATTTGTTATTTTAAAGATATTTTTAGAAAATTACTTTAATAATAACTAAATCTGAATAATTAGTTTTAACTTTAGTTTTATAATTATATTAAAAATAAAAAAGTATAAAAGTTAATATAAAGATTATTTTTAGTCGATAGAAGACGTTTAATTATTTTTTATTTAATTTTAGTTTCGGTAACTTGTCTTTTTTTTATTAAATGATTAAAGGATTTAGAAATATATTTATATATTTAAATAAACTTTTAATAAAAATTATAAAATTTTAAAAATAACTAAATTTTTTTTTATTAAAAGTATTTTTTAGTTTTATATAATAATAATTTTAATAAAGTTTATTTATATATTATAGTCTAATATTATAAAGTTTAAAAATATTATTTTAATAATTTTAAATTTATATTTATAAATATTAATTTATAATTTTATTTTTTAAAATTTATATAAAATTATTTTAATATATTATCGGTATTTTATTTTATTTTTTTACAAAAATAAATATATTATTAATATATATTAAATAAAAGTCATTTAAATAATTTATAAAAATTATATTAATATATTATTAGAATATTATTAAGTTATTATATAATTTAAAGAAAAAGATAATTAGTTTCAAAAAGTTATATCTTGTTTAGAATTTTATTTATTTTATAGATTTAAGTTTTATTTATATATAATTAAATATATATTTTATATCGAGCTTAATAAATATTAATAAATTAATTAATCGATTAAGAGTTTTAATAATTAATAATAAAGAATATTAATTTTTTTTTGATTAAAGTATTAAGTTAATAATAGTTAATATAAAAATATAAGTTTTTATTTTTATTTTTTATAAATAAAACAAGTAACGAGTAAAAGAAGTTCGATAGCTTAATGAAATTTTTTTTTAAGTTTTTATTAAATACTTTTTTAAGTTTTTAAGCTCTAAAATATTTATTTTATATAAATAAACTATTGTTATAAAAGATTCCGGCTTATTAAATTTTAATTTATAATCGAATAATTAAAATAAAAAAAATATATTAATAGTTTTTTTAAAAAAAATATTAATTAATTTATATAATCACGAAAATAATTTAGTTTTTAGTTTTTTAATTTTAATAATATTTAAAATTATAATATTATCAAGAGTATTTTATTTATTTTTATTAAAAGAATATATTATATTCTTAATTAAAGTATAATATTTTATTAACTAGTTTTTAAAGAAATTTTTTTTAATTATTTAAAAATAATTTTTTATTAAAAAAAAGATTTTTATTTAACTTTCTCGAGAGTATAATTAATTTTGTCGATAATTATAAATTTATTATAATTATTAATTTCTTTTATATATTTTTAGAATATAATAATTTTAATTAAATAAATAATATTATTATTTTAATTATTTATATTTACTTTATAATATCGAGATTTAATTCTTTTTTTTATTATTAATATTTAATTTTTTATATTTAAAGATTATTAAATAATAATTTAAATTAATTTATTTTAATTTTTTATTTTAATTTTATATTTAAGTTTTTAAAAATATAAATAAGTATATTTATTATTTTATTTTTTTGTTAATAATTTTTATTAAAAAATTGATTTCGATAACTTAAGTCTTATTAATTTATTTTATAGTTTTTTAGTTAATAAAGATATTTATATTAATAATCCAATAAAATGTCGTATTTTATAAGTTATTTTCTTTTAAATATAATATTATAAAAGTCGAGTTTAGTAATTAAAAAATATTATCGAGATTATTTATAGTCATTAAGCTTTAAGTTTAGCTTAACGATTTATTATATAGCTTTATCGGGCTAATTATTAAATTCCCGAAAAAGAATTAATTTTTTAAGTTTATATACTAATATATAAAATACTTTTATTAAAGAACAAATAAGATTTTAATTAATTAAAATATAAATATTTATTTTTATATTTATTAAAGTATTAAAAGACTTGGTTTTAAGCTTTTAGTTTATTTTATAATTAATGTTGTATTTAAATAATTATATATTATTATTTAAATACTACTAATAAAGATGTTATTATATTTAAAGTATAAAAATTTATTATTTAATTATTTAAGAATCATTAATACTTAAATATTAAAAAACTTATATTTTAACTAATAACTATACTAAATATTTTATTTTAATTATTAGACCTACTTTTATAAATAAGTACATTAGTTATTAAATTAAAGTTCTTAACCTTTTATTTAAGAGCTTAAAAGATATTTTAATAGATTTTTTAAGTTAAAACTAAATAACTTAATTATTATTAATATAATTAAGACGGAATTAAAATTAATAATAGTTAATATAATTTATTATTATATAAAAATTAATTCACTTAATTCGCTTAATATTTACGATTATTAAAAATCGCTAAATTATTATTAGTCCGGTTTAAAGGATCGGAGAATTTAGTATTTAGGCTAAATTTAAGTATTTGAAATAAGGAGCGCTTGCTTTAAAATCAAGTTAACTGATTTATAATAATAAGTATTGATTTATAAGGATTTATAATAATTAATAAGCGTTATGTGCGTACTAGTAGTTTTGATTTAAAATCAATTATCGGTTATAGCGATTTAAATCCATAACTAACGAATATATAAGGGACTAGAATTCCTACGTAGATAAAAAATCAAGCTTTCGATAACTTCTTACTCTTTTAAATCCAAGGACTTTAAAAACTCACTTCTTTTATATTTAACTAATTCGACTTAGTTATAATATAATATCTTTATCGATATCCTTAAAAATACGACATTAATAAACATTATATATATATTAATAATTTTGATTTAAAATTAATTATCGGTTATAATGATTTAAATCTATAACTAATAAATATATAAGGGACTAGAATTCCTATATAAATAAAAAATTAAGCTTTTAATAATTTCTTACTTTTTTAAATCTGTCGTATTTTAAGGATATCGATAAAGATATTATATTATAACTAAGTCGAATTAATTAAATATAAAAGAAGTGAGTTTTTAAAGTCCTTGGATTTAAAAGAGTAAGAAGTTATCGAAAGCTTGATTTTTATTTTTTTTATTTTTTTTATACAGGAATTCTAATCCCTTATATATTCGTTAGTTATAGATTTAAATTACTATAACCGATAATTGATTTTAAATTAAAACTACTAATATATATATAATGCTTATTAATTATTATAAATCCTTATAAATTAATACTTATTATTATAAATTAATTAACTTAATTTTAAAGTAAATACTTCTTATTTTAAATACTTAAATTTAGTCTAAACACTAAATTCTCTAATTCTTTAAACCGGACTAATAATAATTTAGCGATTTTTAATAACCGCAAATATTAAGTGAATTAAGCGAATTAATTTTTATATAATAATAAATTATATTAACTATTATTAATTTTAATTTCGTCTTAATTATATTAATAATAATTAAGTTATTTAGTTTTAACTTAAAAAATTTATTAAAATATTTCTTAAGTTCTTAAATAAAAAATTAAGAACTTTAATTTAATAATTAACGTATTTATTTATAAAAGTAGGTCTAGTAATTAAAATAAAATATTTAGTATAATTATTAATTAAAATATAAATTTTTTAATATTTAAATATTAATGGTTTTTAAATAATTAAATAATAAATTTTTATACTTTAAATATAATAATATTTTTATTAGTAATATTTAAATAATAATATATAATTATTTAAATATAATACACTCCCTTAATAAAGACATTATTATTTAGAACTAAATTAATTTAAATCTTAAATAAATTAAAAAATCATTAAATTTCTATCGTATTTAAATAATTATATATTATTATTTAAATATTATTAATAAAAATATTATTATATTTAAAGTATAAAAATTTATTATTTAATTATTTAAGAATTATCAATACTTAAATATTAAAAAATTTATATTTTAACTAATAATTATATTAAATATTTTATTTTAATTACTGGATCTACTTTTATAAATAAATATATTAGTTATTAAATTAAAGTTCTTAATTTTTTATTTAAGAACTTAAGAAATATTTTAATAAATTTTTTAAGTTAAAACTAAATAACTTAATTATTATTAATATAATTAAGACGAAATTAAAATTAATAATAGTTAATATAATTTATTATTATATAAAAATTAATTCGCTTAATTCACTTAATATTTGCGGTTATTAAAAATCATTAAATTATTATTAGTCCGGTTTAAAGAATCGAAGAATTTAATATTTAGGCTAAATTTAAATATTTGAAATAAGGAGTATTTACTTTAAAATTAAGTTAATTAATTTATAATAATAAGTATTAATTTATAAGGATTTATAATAATTAATAAATATTATGTGTATACTAGTAATTTTGATTTAAAATTAATTATTGATTATAGTGATTTAAATCTATAACTAATAAATATATAAAAAACTAGAATTTTTATATAGATAAAAAATTAAGTTTTCGATAACTTCTTATTCTTTTAAATCCAAGGACTTTAAAAACTTACTTTTTTTATATTTAATTAATTTAACTTAATTATAATATAATATCTTTATTGATATCCTTAAAATATAATATAATAGTAATGCTCTTAGTTTAATAAAAAATATTACTTATCGGACGCTTTTTTTTATTTATTATTATAATAAAGTAAGAATACTCCCATCTTTAATTTATTAATTAATAAATATAGATTATTATAGGCCCGTGCCCAAGTCCCTAAGATAAAATTATAACGAGTGTATAAGTTATAATCTCTTGATTATATATTTATAAAAATAAGCGATTGTGCTATCTATAATAAATAATATATAAATTAATTATTATAATAATATCGAATTTAATTTATTAAGTTTAATTTATTATAAATAATCTTTTATATAAAGGATTCCAGCCCTGACTTTTAACCTTAAGCATTATGTTATTTATAATAATCTATATTAGATTATATTTAGCTATATTTCGATATATTTTAATTATTTAGGATGACTATATAACTATCGGTCTAAATATATTATTATTATATATAATTTATACGGACATATGTTCTAAATATATCTCTAGTACGGTCCTAAATTATTCGGCTATATATAAATAATATACTTATTTAAGGATAAATTATTATATTCTTTATAAGTCAATATTATTATTATATATATGATTTCGAATATTAGTTTTAAAATTACTTATAATATTTAAAACTAGTTATTATTATTATAATAATTAAAAGAATATTTAAACAAATAAAATTTAAACGAAACGATCGATAATAAATAAAGGACTTATAAAACTTAACTTAAAACTAACTTAAAGACTTATAATTTATTATTATTTTATTTTAAATTTATTCCATAAATTAAAAGTTTATTAATTTTTGCTAGTGACTTTTTTACTTAGTAAAAGGGTCTAATTTTAGCTTAAATTATACGGTAAATAAGTCTTTCTTAAAGTTATTTATTAGTTTTTTATTATTATTTATTAAGTTAAAGAATGATTTAAAGATCTTAAATTAAGACTTAAATTATAAAATAAGAATATTTTATAAATTAATATTTTTTATTATCTTAAAAGCCTAACTTTTATGGCTTAAAATAAAATATAAATAATATTAGACTACTTTATTTTATTTATTCTTAAATAAATTCCTTTTACTAATAATAAGACTTTTAAAATAATTAAGGAAATTTTTATTTTATTAATTATTTAAAAGCTTCCTATTAATATTAAAAAATTATAATTTAAACAATAAATTTATAATTAATATTAATATTTAACTCTTAAAGAATTTTTACTTTTAGTAAATTTTTAAAGTTTTAAATAAATAAAACTTTAAATATAAAACGATATTAATTAATCGGGTCCCATTAACCCGATTAAACTATAATTTTTAATATAGACCTATATAATATCTAGTATTTAAAAAATATAAAAAAAAAAATATTTTTAGGTTTATTATAATCCTTAAAAAATACTAAAGACGCTAAAACATTATTTTAAGTCATAATTAAAAAATTATAACTTAAATTTAAAAATCTTTAATATTTAGTGTATCTTTATCTTAAAACTAAAGTTTTAAGAATTATTTAAATATAACTTAAATATTATAATAAGGAAGTAATTATAATATTTAAATATAACTAGTTTTTTATTTTTTAAAGAGGATAAACTAATTAAATATTTTAATTATATAGAGTAAAAGAATAATATTAATTTATTTTTAAAAATAAATAACTATATATTTTATATTAATGGATCTAAATCTAAATTTAATAAGGTTTTATATTATAATATTAAAACTAGTAGGAATAAAGAAAATAATAAAGAGACTAGCGCCTACGATTTAGACTCTTTTTTAAGAGAATTAGACGCCAGGTATATTAACCGACTAATCAAATTTAATTAAAATAATAAGTATACTTTAGAAATACTTAAATTAATTATTTCGAATAATAATAATGACCGTTTTAAAGATAAAACTAGTATTAAGGACTTATATAATAATATTATTAATATTTTTAATATTACTAGTTTAGAATTAATCGGTTATTATTTTGATAAAATTATTGATATTAATTATAATTCTTTTAATAATATAAATAAATATATTAATAATATTTAATTATTCTTAATTTATTTAAATAAATTAGATTAATTTATTAATAAATTTATTATAGCTTAGATTATATTAAAAGAATTATTTAATTAATATAATAATTATATATCTTATAAATATAAGAAATTAATTAAAAATATTAAGAAAATTAATATACTTAAGTTAGTTAGTAATTTAATATTAGAGAAAGATTAATTTAATTCTAATATTAATTTAGAAGCTAATAAGACCTCTTTTAATAATAATTAGTCTTATTATAAATATTGTAATAAAAAGGAATATATTAAGAATAAGTGTTTTATTAAATATCCCGAATTAAAGAATAATTATTTTAATTTTAATTTAAATAATAAGACTAAAACCTTTAAAAAATATTATAAAAATATTAAAAAACCTAAAGTTATTTATAAAAAAAAATAATCTATTAAAGTAATTATAAGTACTTTATTAAAAAATAATATTATTATTAATAACTTTAATAATATTAATAAAATTAATACTAATAATATTTCTTTAAAAATGACTAAGGATATTAGTACTAAAAACTTTAAAGAAGAATTAGAGTTTATGGATATTCTTAAAAATAAAGTTATTAAAAAAGCTAAAGCTTTTAGTTATAATAATGATTTTAAAAATAATAATAATAAAGTATTTATATTAAACTTAGGAGTATCTAAATATTATACGTTCTATAAAGATATTTTATTAGACTATAAGTTAATTAATAATAAATTAATTATTATAATTAATAGGATTAAATTATTTATTAAAGATATTAAAAATATTCCCGTTATAATAAATAATAAGACTTTATTTATTAAAAATATTAATTATATTCTAAATATTAAAATAATTTTAATAAGCTTAAAAGAATTAATAAATAAAGATTAGGAAATCTTATTTAAATAAGATATAGCGGTATTAAGTTATAATAATAATAATTTTATAACTAATATTATATAGTATTTAAATATTTATTTTTTAAATAAGGTCTTTATAAATTATAAAACATTAGAATCTATAGTTTATAATATTATTAATTATAGTTCTAATATAATTAATAAAAATCTGGTATTAAATTTAAATAATAAAGACGATTCTTTATTAGATTTATATTACCGGAGGTTTTTATATATTAATAAGGACTATATTATTAAAAGTATTAAAAACTTAATAAGGATATTAATCCCTAAATCTAATTTAATTTTATATAATTGCGATAATTACTATTATATTAAATTTAAAGAAATTATTAGCCAAAAACCTAATAATCTCGTTAATATACTTAAATTTATTAACTGCGATATTTTAGATTTATTTAAAATTAAAGGACTAAAAGAAGAGAATTATATATTTATTATAATCTATTGCGCTAGTAAATATATATAGATTTATATTATTAAGTTTAAATCCGATATTTATAATATTATAATAAATTATTATAATATAATATTAATTTAATTTAATATTAATATTAAGGGAGCGCGACTGGATAACGCTAAAGAATTTAAATTAATTAAATTAAGCTTCTTTTATAATATTAAAGGATTATTATTAGAGTATAACGTTATTTATATATAAGCTTAAAATAATAAAGTAGAATATTTTAATTTATATTTATTAAAATATATTATATTAATTTATTCTTATAAAAATATCTCTTTAAAATTATGGTCGATTTTAATTTAAGGAATTATTTATATTAAAAATTATATTTATAATAATATAATTAATATTAGTCCTTATAAATTAATAACTAAACAAAAACCTGATTTATTCTATATAAGGATATTAGGGTCTTTATGTTATATCTTAATCCCTAAAATAACTAGGGAAGATAAAAACTTTAATAATAAGTCTAAAAAGAATATATTAATAGGATTTGAGTCCTTTAATAATTTTATTGTTTATATACCAGAAGACAATAAAGTTATTATTACTAGAGATATAATAATTAAAGAGGAATTAAATTATAAAAATAATTATAAACTCGAAAAGAACTATAATATATTTTTAGAAATTAAATCTCTTGATTATAATAATTATATATTGATTTATAATAAAGAATCTATAAATAATAATAATAATAATATTTATAATGACGATAAATTAAGTTTATCTATAATACTAAAATAAGTTAAAATATATCGAATAGTCGATAAGGAAATAATTAATTAAAATAATAATGATTTAGATGAATTAGACCTTAATTATTAATATACTAGGTCTAGTAAATCACCTGGACCTAATATAAATATTATATAGTCGAATATTTATAATATTATTTCTTTAGCTTATTTAAATTCGTTAAATCAGGGAGTAAATATTGATTTTAATTTTAAAAATCGTGAAAATCATTAATTTAATGATTTAAATAATTTAAGAGATTTAAGAGATTTTAATAAAATTATTAAAGATGATGATTTCGATAATTTATTAATATTTAATTTAAATATTAATAAAAAATTAATTTTTAAAGAGAATATAAATATTAGTTATATTAATTTTTATAATTATAAAAATAAAAACTCTAGTATTAATAATTCTTTTAAAAATAATTATAACTTTAAAAAAGTCAATAAAATTAATAAAGATAATAAATTCATCCTTAAGGATAAAGATAATAAATTAGTCTTTAAGGATAAAGATTTTAAAATCAAAATTAAGGATTTAATTAAATCTAAATTATATAAAAAAATTATAAATATTTTAAATAAAGACAAATAAATTAAATCTATAAAATTAAAGCTAGATACTTTAAATAATAATAATACCTGGAAATTAATTCCTAGACCTAAAAATATTAAAGTATTAAAAAGTCGATAAATATATAAAATTAAGGATATTAATACTTTAAGTCTTATATTTAAATCAAGATTCGTCGCTAAAGACTTTAAATAATTATATAGACTTAATTATATTAAAATCTATACTAGCGTTATAAAATAAATAACTTAGAAATTAATATTTATATTAGTTATATTTAATAACTTAATTATATTTAAAGTAAATATAATTTTAGTTTTTATTTAAGGAAATATCGATACTTTATTATACTTAAAATAATTTAAAGATTTTATAAATATTAATTATCCTGATTATATATTATTATTAAATAAAGTATTATATAGATTAAAATAATTAACTCGAATATAGTTTTATACTTTAAAACCTAAGTTTTTAAAATTAAGATTTAAGTCCTTAAATAATAAAGTATATTTATTTATAAATAATAATACTAAAGTTATTATTTATTTATATATTAATGATTTATTTATTTTAGTTCTTAATAATATTATATTTAATGACTTTATTAAATCAATAAATTAAAACTTTAAAATTAAAAATTTAGGAATTATTAAAGATTATTTAGATATTAATATTAATTTTAATATTAATAAAGAATTTATTAAATTAAGTTAAGTTATTTATATTAATAAAGTACTTAATAAATATAATTTATAAGATATTAAAATAAAGTCTATATCTATGGATTCTTATATTAAATTAAAATCTAATAAAAAATAAATTAATAAAGAATAAATTAAGTTATATTAAATACTTATAAATTTTTTATTATATATAATACTTAATACTAGAATAAATATCGTATATATAATTATTAAATTAACTCGCTATACGTTTAATTCTAATAATACTCACTTTACTGTCGTTAAAAGAATATATAAATATTTAAAGAATACTAAAAATTACGATATAATTTATTATAAAAATAAAAATTATTTTATAAATAGATATTATAATGCCGACTATATAGACAATATTAAAACTATTAAATCGACTAGTGATTATTTAATATTATATATCGGAGATATAATTAACTAAAAGTCTAAATTATAGTCGATTATAGCTTAAAGTATTATAAAAACTAAATATATAATTATTAATACTATAGTAAAAGAAGTTATTTATATTAAAGTCTTATTAAAGAAATTAGGATATTATAAGTAAAATAAATTTTTAATTTATATTAATAATAATAAAGTCTTATTATTAGCTAAAAATTTAATTTTTCACGAAAGGACTAAGTATATAGCGATAAAATATTATTATATAAAAGATTTAATAATTAAGGATATAATAAACCTTAATTATATATTCTCCAAAAATCAAAAAGCGGATGGATTAATAAAATCATTAAATAAATTAAAATTTAATGATTTTTTAATTTATTTAGGATTTAAATTAATTTAGTTTTAAATAATAATATCTTTATTAAGGAAGCGTGTCGCATTTAAATAATTATATATTATTATTTAAATACTATTAATAAAAATATTATTATATTTAAAGTATAAAAATTTATTATTTAATTATTTAAGAATTATTAATACTTAAATATTAAAAAACTTATATTTTAACTAATAACTATATTAAATATCTTATTTTAATTACTAGACCTACTTTTATAAATAAATATATTAATTATTAAATTAAAGTTTTTAATTTTTTATTTAAGAGCTTAAGAAATATTTTAATAAATTTTTTAAGTTAAAACTAAAATAACTTAATTATTATTAATATAATTAAGACAAAATTAAAATTAATAATAATTAATATAATTTATTATTATATAAAAATTAATTCGCTTAATTCGTTTAATATTTACGATTATTAAAAATCGCTAAATTATTATTAGTCCGGTTTAAAGAATCGGAGAATTTAGTATTTAGACTAAATTTAAATATTTAAAATAAGGAGTATTTACTTTAAAATTAAATTAATTAATTTATAATAATAAGTATTGATTTATAAGAATTTATAATAATTAATAAACGTTATATACGTACTAGTAATTTTGATTTAAAATCAATTATCGGTTATAGCGATTTAAATCTATAACTAACGAATATATAAGGGACTAGAATTCCTATATAAATAAAAAATTAAGCTTTTAATAATTTTTTATTTTTTTAAATCCGAGGACTTTAAAAACTCACTTCTTTTATATTTAATTAATTCGACTTAGTTATAATATAATATCTTTATTAATATTCTTAAAATATAATAATTAATAAATAATTATTTTTTATTAATAAGTTAAATTAAGTTTATAAATCTTTAATAAAGATATTATTTTAAAATAATTATTTTTAAACTTAAAGCTAAACTTTTCTTGTGTCTTTATTAAAGATTTTATTATTTAACGAGTATTAGTTAATATTTTTATTTTTAAAGTTTAGTCTATTATTACTATAAATATTTAAATAAAAGTCGAATTAGTTTTTTTTAATAAATATTAATTTATTTAATTCCGGATAATCTTTTTTTTAATATTTTATTTTTTTATATTTATAATAATATATTTTATTTATTTTATTAGTTTTATTCTTAAGTTTATAATAAAATAATTCTTTTAATTAAAAAAAGTTTAATCGAGCGATAATAAAAATAATATATAGTTTATTTAATTATATTAATCAAAAAGCTATATATTAATAAATGTTTTTAATTTAGTATTTTTTTTATATTATTGAATTTTAATAAAAAAGAATTTTTTTTTGGTTTTATATATTATTTAACTAATTCTTTAATTAAGTCGAATTTTTTGTTTTTTAAACTTTTAAATAATTCGAGATTTATTTTATTTAATAATTTATTATATTAGTTTTATTAATAATTTATTTATTTTTTATTTAAGTTTTTAATAAACTTCTTTAATTTTTTATTAAATTAATTAAAAGATTTTAAAGATTTAGTTAATTAAAAAAATAAGATTAATTAAATCAAGATTTAGTTTATTTTTAATAAAGTTTTTAATCTCGCTAAATATTAAATAAGTAATATAAGTGATTTTAAAAAATTTATTATTAAACTTATAAGAGTTTTATATTAGTTTATTTTTTATATTAAAAATTTAATTATCGATAAAATAATTTTTTTTTTATAAAAAGAATAAAGTCTTTAATTTTAATAAATTTTTAATATTCGAAAAAACTTTTAATTATAAAGATAAAAGAAATAATAAATTCTTGTTTAAAACTAAATTATAATATTTTAAGAAAAGTCTTTTAATTTATTTAAAGATTTTTTTTATTTTTTTTTATTTTATTATATTTAATAAAATTAATTATTTTTTATCACGATAGTTTTTAATAAAAGTTTTTTATTTATTAAATTATTTTATAAATTAATTAATATATTAATAAAATATTTAGCCAAACTCGATATACTCATTAATGAGTTCTTTAAAATAAACGAATAATTTTTAATAAGTCTTTTATTTATAAATTAATTAAGTTAATTTTAAGTTTTTTTAATTATTTAATTTTTAAACTTAATTAATAATTTAGTAATATTTTTTATCGAGATAAAGTTAAGATATTCTTTATAGTAACGTGTATTTATAATATTAAATTTAACGTCTTTAGTCTTAATATACTCTCGTTCTTTATTCTTAGATTTAAAAATAATAAACTAAAAAATATTATTTTTTAAAGAATATTATTAAGCCCGGTCTTTTCAAAACCTAGTTTATAATAGACATTTATTATAATAAAGCTAAAAGAAATAAACTAAAATCATTTATCGTTTTTTTTATTTAGGATTAATAAACTAAAACCAATATAGAGTTTTAAGCTAGTTTTTTAGTCTAAAGACAACGGATTAAAACTAGTAATTATTTTTATTTTATTTTAAATCAATAGACTAGAATTAACTTAAAGTCTTTATTATTTTAATTTAATAAAAAAAAATCGATAATTATTTTATTTTAAAGAAATATTATTTACTTTAACTAAAAGTCCGACTTTAAAGTTAATTAAGTCATAAAGAATATTATTATTTACTTTAATTAAAGATTTAATTCCGAGATTAACTAGATTATAAAGAATATAAGTTTTATTTTATTTTAAATTAATAAAAAATCGACTATTATTTTATTTTATTTTAAGTCGATAAACTAAAATCGATTATTTATATATTTTATATTAAATATTAAATATAATATTTTATTTTTTATACTTTAAAGATAATCCGGGTCTTTTATTAAAAATATATTAATCGTCTTTATAAGTCGGGTCGAGTAAGTTTAATATTATATATTAATAAGATTATTATAAAAATTAAAAAAGTATAAAATTTAATATAATTTAGTTATATTAAAAATATTAAACTAAAGCTTAAAAATAAAAATAAAATCTTAATTTAAATATTTCTTTTATTAGCTTAACTAGTTTTATATTAAGATATTAAGTATTTTGGAATATAGTAAATCTTGTAATAATACTAGTTATTATAATAATTTAAAATATAAATTTATAAAATATAAATATCAAAATATTTTAAATTAATTATTTTTATATTTTTTATATTTTTTATATTTTTTATATTTTTTATATTTTTTTTAATATAATAAATATATTATAATTAATAAAAAATAAATTAAAAATAAATTATAAATATAATTTTTTTATTATTAATATAATTATATTTAATATTTTTTATAAAAATATAATATTTATTAT
>Ga0302221_10000573_pt1 | contig 26591 bp, 5 predicted proteins | sample II_Palsa_E2_1_FD_193517 | JGI IMG/M metagenome (GOLD analysis project Ga0302221, IMG submission 193517) | Peat permafrost microbial communities from Stordalen Mire near Abisko, Sweden - II_Palsa_E2_1 | ecosystem: Environmental > Terrestrial > Soil > Palsa > Peat permafrost | place: Sweden... | reverse complement strand
TAATGTGTGTCCCTTGTTGAATAGGGACTGCTACATACATATAATGAGCGTAAGAAGTAAAACAGTACGCGCAAAGCAAGTGCCGATTCGTACGAGTCATGCATAGCCCGAACGGGCCGAGTATAACTGTACGAGTCGTGTATATCCCACTTATAGAAGGAAGTGGGATATACTAAATGCATCGGGCCCGCGCGTACAAAGGATCTAAACTAGGGCCCGAAAAGCAGGCCCGCCAGAACCCGAAAGTAGGATTTGGAATAGGGCCGGTAGTCAGGCTGTACAGGAATAGAAGTAAACGCAATACTGGGGGTAAATGCAGTATATGTTCCGACAGTAAGCAAGTTAAAGATAATTATATTACAAAAAAATGCAAAGTAGTATACTTTTTAACTAAATTTCAACTTATTTGCTAATTACTCTTTAGCTTTTCGAAAATATTAGCCTCTTTAAAGAGTAAACTTCTAAGGATTAAAAATAGTAGCGTTTAAATGTAGCATTAAGGATATTTGGGACAAATTGTTAATACTTTAAGCTAAATAAATAAATTAAGACAAATTACATGCAAGCTTTTGTTCCTTGTAATTATATAACTTAAATAACGCAATAATCTTTCCTTATCTTTCCCTCCTTTTAACTATTAATCCTAATAAAATAGCGCAAAATATTAAATATTTGTAACCCTCTTCGATCTTTTATGCTCAATTAATAGACATTATATGCGAGTGCTTAAAACTCGATCTGATTAAAGTAATAATTTATAATATTACTAGTAAAAGTATATTTTTAGTAAGGTTTTAATTGTCTTTTAATTTTTTATAATGTTTTTTACATCTTGCTAACTAGCTATAAAGACTTAAAGCTTATTAATATCCTTATACTTTATATTATTTCTTAACTTAATATTTCTCGAAAATCTTTTTGCTTACTTTATTTATAATACGATTAAAGCGCTACTCGGCCCTCCTCTTAAAAAAGAAGATGCTTTTACGCGAGCTTAATATAAAAAGATTAAGGACTAATCTTATATTATTATAATACATTTGGATTTAAGTAGCTGCTTTAAGATGTCTTTTGCGAGTAAAGCTTTAAAATATAATATAAAGGTTAAAGCTAATAAAAAGGAGTGCTTAATAGCTATTAAAGTAAAAGAGAGTATAAGTCGAAAGCTTGCTCGTCCCTCTTTTTTGCTAGCAAACACAAAAACGTCGATTTAGAAAAGTCTTACTCGATTAATAGCTAGTATATTATATTTTATAAAGTTTAATTTTTTTGTAAAGGATTTTGTATTACCTTCTCGCGACTTGTGCTCTTTAAAGGCTACTTATACCTTAAGCTTTCTTATGTTTATTTCTTGCTTAATCCCTTTTAAGCTTTATTAACTCTTTATTTAAAAGCCTCTTATCGATTGAATAAAGTCTTAATTAAATAATTAGTAATATGCGAAGGATTTGTCTTGCGAGGCTTAAGTCTTTTTCGATTAGCTAGAAAGTTAAAGTAATAAAAGAAAATAATAATTAAGATAACTTTTATAGTTTTACTTAATAAAATATAATTTATACTCTTAATTCTTTAAATGTTAATTGTACTAGATAATATTATTTAGTTTAATTTAAGCTAGTCTCGCGACTTTAATTATTAAAATAATATAAAATCTTATCAAAATCCCCGCAAATACCCTTTTCGATATATATTATTTATATAGCATAATAGCGCTAAATACTCTTTTCTTGTTTAAGCTAATTTTTTTTAGTAATATAAGACAAATTTATTAAGAATAAAACCTTATTAATAAATTAAAATTTAGCTAATATCGGCAAAATTTGCAAGTATATATCCCTCGAGATACAAGCTTACATTCTTTAAGCAATTGACAAATTCTTTTAACAATTGCGAATATAGCTTCTCTTATTAGACTTAAGCCTTTATTAGACTTTTAAAGCTAGACCCTACTAAGTAAGTACTTCTATAATCCACTTAAAGAATATGCAAAAAGTAAAGCAAAATCTCTTATCTCGAATTAACCTTTAAAACAAAAGACTAAAAGCTAAGACAAGACTATTAATTTGCTACTACCGAAATAGAAACTCGCTTCGACCGAGTATTAAGGGCATTTTAATAATTAAGCTTTACTTTTAATTTGCTTTACTTTAAGCAATAATATTTGGCTAATATATTTATAAGCTTAAAAGGATAAATTCTATAATAAAATATTATAGATTTAAGTATTAATTCGAAAAGACAATTGACTACAGTGTGTCAAAGAACTACTCTAACTACTCTAATTACTCGAGTAATATACTCTACTCTAAGAGTAGAGTATAAGTAGTAAATTTCGGGTTTAAAGTAGAGTAAGGTAGAGTAACTACTCTAAAGTTACTCAAGTAGTAAGCATATAACCTGGGATTTTCTACTCTATTTCAAGTTTTATTAAATATTTATTAATAAATCTTATAAGTATCTTATAAACAAGTATAAATAAACTTGAATTAAACTATAGAAAAGCTAATTAAGCAGTTTCCTTTATAATAAACTGATTATCCTCCTTGTTTTCTAGTTTTTTTTATAAGATTTTCCTTCTTTTTCTCTATTTTATCCTCTTCTTCAAAGAGCCCCTAGCTCTTTAAACAAAATATTCTCTCAAAAGTATCCTTATTAAGTCTATTACACAATTTTGTAATAATAAGAGCCCCTTAAAAGAAGAATCTCTTGCTAGCTGCCAAAGAAGCAGGAATTTTAAGGTATTGCTAAGCTAAGTGGCTTAAAGCAAGGAACTTTATAGAGTTTTTCTCCCAATATTCAGGAGGTCAAATCTAGAGTCAAATTAGCATTTATATATATAAAAATTATAAGAAACAAATTAGTAGTTCTTAAGATATTTTAAGTTAAAGTGTAATTTACTTTCTTATTTACCCTTCTTTTGCTTAAATAAGTATATAACTCATCTTCTACTCTATCCTCCTTATTATTTATATAAATATCAAGGTTGTTATTATTAGTATCAAGCATACTTAAATCCGAGTTATTATTATTAATTTTTAAATTATATTTATATTTATAACTAAATATAAATTAATATAAATTAAATAAAAATAAATAAGATTACTTACTATTTATAATCCACATTTAACCTATTTTTAATATCTGATATCATGCCCGAAAATATGCCAATATTATAAAGCCCTTCGACTTTAATTCGAGGATTAAAAATAAAAGATATATAAAAAGCTTTGCTTTTATTAATTATACCTCCAGTTTTCGGATAATACTTTCGAAGTTTAGCTATTCCTTTATCAATAGCCTCAAATATATCTTTATCTTGCTTATAATTGGTATAAATAATATTAAAAGAATTTAAAAAGAATTTTAAATTTACTTTAAAATTTGTTTTAAAGTTTTCTAGCTAAGTATATATCTTATATACTTTAAGAATAATATAATATATAATCGGATAATGCTCGGCTTATAGCTTTGTAGTTGTCTTAACAAAAAATTTGAATAATACTTAATATATTTTTTAAATATTTAACTTTGTTATCTGTAAGAATAAGGCCTTTATTCTTAAAACCCTTAGATTTAGAGCTATTAATAACAACTTTAATAGGCTTGTAAATGTATATAAAGTTAAATAGCATATAATAAGTAGAAGACTATCTTGTTTTTTAATCTATTAATAATTAGTTATTAATATATAAATAACAAATAAATAAAAGTAAAGAAATAAATAAAGAAACTAGCTCTAGCAAGCAAAATAACTCGAATATATATGTAAAATAGTAAATCCTAATATTAAAATATTTGCTAAACTTAATATTATAATTTAAAATGAAAAAATTAATAAAAAATTAAAGAAAAATATATCTTTTTAAAAAATTAATAAACTTACTAAGCTATAGAAAACGCCACTTTTGTATATCAAAATCTTAAACTTTAGTATCTAATAGACATTGATTTTCTTGGTTATACTTAAAACTAATAATAGTTTTATATACTTTACGCCAAATAGATAAATCTAAAAAAAAATTATTAAAATTTTTTTTTTATTAATTTTAAGAGAGGACTTACTTGATATTTGTTCTACTAGCTCTTCTTCTCTACCTTCTTCTTCTTCTGCTTTGTATATATCTTTAAAGTCTGTAGTATTATATAAAGTTTTAATTAAAGACTTTAAAATATCTTGAATTACTAGGTTTAATATGTAAGCAATATATAATATATCCCCTTAGAATTTCATTCCTTCCTTATTATAATGCTTTATAAAAGCTTTAATAATGGTATTGTTAGAGCTAGTGTTATCTCGAGTAATACTAGTTTAAAGTTAGTTAATTAAAATTAAATTAAAATTAAAATTACTTACCTTATTATATTATACTTGATATTATACTCTTGTAAAGTCTCTATTAAGAGCTTTTTTATATATTTACTGCTATAAATATTAGTAAAATCCTTTATAGCTAATAAAAAAGATTTTAATATAAAATCTTTATTTATAAAATATCTAAAAAATATTATTAATAAAATCCCTTTAAATATTAATAAGATATTAACTTATATAGTTATTCCTAAGAAAGCCTTTTAATTTATCCCAGTCCAAGCGTCCAAAGTTATAGAAAAAGTGCTATTAGACTTAATATTTTCGGATAATAAGTCTTTTATATATTGCAATTTCTTGTTATATTTTAAAGTTAACTTGTCTGTAATTAACTTTAAATATAAAGCTAAAACATCTTTATAAAAAATAAGTTAATATAATATATATAATATAAGTTAATTACTTATAGATTTAAATAATTTAAAAGCTTTTTAAAGCTCGAAGTTGTAATAGCTCGAAAAGAAATATTATTAGAAATTATAAAATTTAATAATAATTTCTTAAATAAATTAATAGTAAAGGGTTCTTTGCCTTTACTAGCATCCTTATTAAATAAATAAGGAAGGGTTAGCTGAGTAGCTTGGCTAAAACTCTCGCTTTTGCTTATTTAAAATATTGGTTAAATTATAAAGAAATATATATATATTAATTAACTTACTTTAATTTTCACTAGCTTTTATAGCTATAGTATTAATAGATTTATGAGAGTTCTGAAAATGCTTATAGTAATTGCTAGTTAACTCGAAAATTTGTTAATTTATCCAAGTTTTCTTATATTAAAATTAATAAAAATAAAAATAAAAATATATAAAGTTACTTATAAGCATCCGCCAATAAGGCATTAAATAGTACATATTCGAATGTCCTCTAAATCCTTTTAGGGAGCATTAAGGACCTTTTTTAAGTATTTAAACTTAAAAAGAGGTAGTTGCTTGTTAAAAGGTCTAAGATCGAAATCCTTACAATTTTGGATTAAATTAGTCTTAAAAAAAGTTTTTAAAGACATTTTTGAATATATCAAGTAAATTAGAGTAAGTTTGTAGTTAAAATCTTATTAATAGCTATTTTGGTTAAATAGATATTAAGTTTTAAAGTTAAGATGTCAAAGGAAAGAATCGAGGGTACTAATATTCTTATATAAGCAAACTTTTGATTCTTTGCAATTCTAAAGAATAATTCTAATTAAAAATCATTTATTAATTTCAAATTATCGATTAACAATTAAGTTTGATTTCTAATTCTTTAATTTATAATAATTACAATTTCTAAGGTAGCAAGGTTTCTAAGAAATCGAGGTTGCTTGCTTAACTTAGTAGCGCTCGGGAAGCCCAGGTAGCGCTCGCTAAGCAAGGGGCTACACCTAATACAGCTAGATAAGCACATGCGACATCACATGCACTACTACTCTTACTACTCGAGTATTACTCAAGAGTATATTAAGTAGAGTAAGAGTAGTATACAATTCCGAGTAGAGTATGAGTAGTACTAACTACTCTACTCTACTCTACTCATTTGATACAATGATTGACTAGAGATTATTAGCTTTTTAGATTTTGAGGCTATTACAATTACGAATTTCTTTTTTAATAAAGTAATAAGCTTAAAAGCTTACAATTACCTTTTTAAGCTCCTCTAATATTATAATACAAAAAATAGCGACGGCTTTAATTATAGCGCAACTTTAAAGGCAAAAGAGCTAGCCTAAAATTTAAAGGCACTTAATGTAATTTAGTTGTTTTATTTGTTATTTTCGCGAAATTAGTAATATATAATTAACTCTAATACTAAGTTCTTATTATTTTTATAAGTTATTACTAGTTATAATCTCTTTCTTAAGTGGATAAAGCTTCGAGAATTAGCTATAAAGAGAGACTTTACTTTACTTTAATTTCTTTACTTGCAAAACTTTTACTTGGATTTAAGCTAAGATTATAAAGCACTTATAAATATGTATTTTGCTTAACCTCTTAAGCTATGCTTAATAGCATTATTGCAAAATATATATTAAGTAGCAATAGGCTTTGCTAATCTTGTTAATGCTTTCGGATATAGTATTTTAATACTTTTATTAAAGTTTATTAATAGCAAGTAAGCTTTATAAAACCTTCTTATAATTTTAACTAAAGTCCTTTAAGATATATTAGTAAGGAAATTAGCAAATAGCTTTAATATATATTGTTTTAAGATGACTTATATCGGAGTTTACTTTAATATATGCTTTAGTTAAGGGATATTTTCTTTAGCTGATATTAGCAAGTAAAAAAATTACACTTGAGATATCTTTAATAATTTTGAGTAGCTTAAAGCAAATGCTTTTATTTGTATTAGTTATAATAAGTAGCTTATTATTTAGTTTTAAGTAATAGATTCTTTTCCTCTAAATTACTTTTATATATTATATAACATTTTACTCTTATTACTTTAGAGCTGCGTTATTAGGCTAATAGCTTAACTTTTTGTTATATGCAGCAAGTATAAGCGTTTGCTCTTTTACCTTGCTTTTGCCTTCTTTCTTTAAACTTAGCTAAGACTATTAAAGGGAGAGCTAAGGGCGAAGTCGATGTGCTTTTAGAATTAAGACGGGTAATAAAGAAGAACCCTTAAGCTAAGAGCAAAGTCGATATACTTTTAAGAATCGAGACGGATAATAAAAGAAGAGCCCTCGTGTTAAATTTGTCCTCTTTCTCCGAATATACTTAAGATTTTTATTATCGGAGAAGGAGCTAAGAGCGAATGGATATGCTTTTAAGAATCGAGATAGATAGTAAAAGAAGAAAAACGTAATAAGCAAAGGTATTTGCTACTTGTATATAATACTTGTTATATATAGCAAGGAGGGGCATCTATTACAAGAGGTAGCTTGTTTGCTTATATATTTTTAGACCTTGCTAAGACAGAGGAAGCGCGATTGCCTTAAGGGCACCTACTTTTAAGTTTAGCCGAGAAAATACTCCCTTATAACTTACTTATATTAGAAACTTGCTTAGCGACAAGTTTAAGGCTAAGAAATGGTTATAGTATAGTGCTTTTATAGTTAAGCCTTAAGTATAAAGTAAATAATATTATTTACTTTAAGAGCTACTTAAAAAGGAAGATAAAACTATTATTTTAAGATATTTATTATATGTTTAAGGCTTAAAATAAAGAATAATTGGCTTTTATTTTGTTAACTAATATTATATTATAAGGGCATAAACGCTATTAACACCGGATTTTAAGAAAAGATATAATTATCTTATAATCCCCCGGATATTATAAACTTTATATAGCATCGCTATCCTCTTTACTTTTATTGCTACATTTAGTAGTTCTCTCTTTATTATCGGATTCGAAAAGCTATTAATATATATGCTATTAATATATATGCTATTAATATATATGCTTTTACTTATTATTATTTACTTTTATAGTATTATTATACTTAATTGCTAATTTTGCTAGTATAATGCTTTATTAAAGGCTTTGTAAAGGCTTTTTAAGAAGGTTAAAGAGAATAGCTTAATCTTTAATAATAGGCGCTATAACTTAATTGCAAAGCTTATTGCAAATATCTTATAAAAAGGGGAAGCTAGCAAAAAGGGCTTAAATTATAAAGCTTGTCTTTATTATAGTTAAGTTTCGGAATTTAAATATACTTACTAGTAAAGGGGCTTATATTAGCTGTCTTTAGCTTACTTTGCTATTATATCTTTAGTAATTAAAACTAAAATGCTAAAGCTAAAGTGCTTTATTAAATAATAAATTCCTTGTATAAGAGCTACTTTATTCTTAAAGGCTTTAACTATTATATTAAGAGTAATAGCAATTTAATTACATATTTATACTATTGCAATTCTCTTTTCATTATCTTAATAAGAGAGAAAATCTTTAATAACTTATCGGTTTTAGTAACTCTTTTTGCACACTTAACACATATTATTATATAATATATATATTTGCATTAATACTTGTATATATTTAAGGTTTTTAACAAGAATTAAAACCTTATTTGCTAATGCTAAGCGCTCTTTTATTCTTGTAAAGGCATATAAGTATAAGCAAACGACCTTTAAGGCACTAAGACTATTATTTGTAGCTATTACTTTAATTAAACAAGCAATATTAATCTAGTTTTTTAAAAGCAATTATATATTAGGATATAAAGCAAGAAAGATGAGCGAATCCCAGTGTTACGGTTCTGGCATTCCATTCCATGTCACGTGGTCACGTGCACTAGCGCGGTTAGCATAGGCGGTGTAGAGCGGCAAAACTCGAGTATTTGTACGAACCGATCCTTTGTAAATAACCTCTTCTTTCCTTAGCTTTGAATAGTCGTAATTGGGACCATTCAACCAACGCTCGTTCCTGGGCTATTAATCTGGCGCTCGTGACACCCGGGGTGCCGAATATTGTATAGAAGGCAAAGTTAACAAATTAATAAGCTTTGGCTATCATAAAGCCCACTTTGCCTCTATTATACTTTAAAGAGCTTGAGAAAGCTATAAAGTACTAATTATAAAGCTTAATAAGATATTCTTTCGAGTGTTTATTATAAGATTAAGTAATTAAGTATAGCTATTAGTTTTTGTTATTTAGCTTAAAGATATTAAGCTTCGGATCTTTAAGCAAAAGCTTTATTAAAGCTTTTCTATTACCCTTTACACGTCCGAGCTACTCTTTTATAGCTTCTTATTCCTCGAACTGCTCTTTAAATTCTTTTAATTTTATTTAACTATTATCGATAAACTTAAAAAGAGTTATAATTAACTTTAAAGTTTGCTTTAGTCTTATAAGGAAGGGGTTTAGCTACTTTTTAGTAACTTTAACTCGATTAAAGGATTTAAGTAAGGTAATTAAAGTAATATTCGGCAAAAATAAAAGAGGGAAATTATAATTCTTATACTATTAAATTAGCGCAAATTAAACAAAGAATAAGGTTGCCTTTTAGTTATAAGCTTTACTTGCTTTAAGCAAACAGCCAAGTAGCTTAAAAACTAGCTAAAGTGAGTTAGCACTTCTAAGAGCTTAAAGAGAGAGCATAATTATTAGACTAACATGATTTATTAAATCCCCCGAGACTCTTTCTATTAGCGGAATTTTGATAAGAGAGCTTAGTAAAAGCTTGACATTAAAGGCACAAGCGCTAATAGTCTAAGATTGCAAGGTTATAAGTAAGGCGGGGGGGGCTTATTACAAGTAAGGTTAATGCTATAAAGAGTGTTTCTTGGTTTAGTTGTATTAGATATATAAAGCAGCAAAGACTTAATTCGGATTGTGAAAGATTAATTAATATAAGATATATAAGTAAAAAGGGTAATAATAATTGTTTAAAAACTTAAGTTAAGAAAAGAAGGTAATAAGGGTTATAGTCGACATATAAATAAACAAGGAATAAATATACTTACTTAGTTAGTAATAATTACGTGCCTTATAACAGTCGGTAATAGTAAAACTCGAAGTAAATAATATTATTTACTTAGTAACTTTATATTAGCTTTTATAATTTAAAGTATAGTTAATTCTTATATATTTAAAAACTAGAATTATATATAAGATAAGCTTTATAACTAAAACTAATTACTTACAAATTGCGACAAGGATTAATATTATAGCGCAAAGCTATTTTTCGTTATTAGCGCTTTATAATTCTTTTGCTTAAACTCTTCTTGCTATTTTTATCTTCCTCGACTATAGCAAGTTTAGCTTACTTTTTCGATGAAGTGCTTAGTGTCGCCTCTTTAGCTTTAATATTACTAGCTAGCTTAAAAAGACTTAAATCTTTAAAAAAGTCTTTTATAAAGAATTAATTAATCTTTTCTTTACTTGATAATATTGCTACTAGTATAAGAGTAATAGTTTTAAGCATATTAGCTATTGTATTTACTACTTTTACTTTACTTATAAACTTTTACGCGGTTTTGTGTATTTGTAAAGTATTGCCCTTTACACTTAGCTATTCTTTCTTAGTTTTTGAATTCTTGCTTTATAAGCTTGACTTTATCTTTTTTATACTTAATTTTGGCTTTTTAACTCGAGAGCATATTAACTTAAGCTCTTCTTCGAGTAATATAAGCAACGGGCGTCAAGCAAGATTATAATCGAAATTGTTAATAGTAAGACACGCTTGCAAAAGCTACTTTTAAGCACCAGTATTTGATATGCTAGTAATTATAAGTATAACTTTGATTTCCGGCTTAAGTGTCTTGCATATCACTATTTTACTATTATCGCTTTTAGTTTATCTTTGCGCTACTAATCGGCCAAATTCGGAAGCGCGCTTATATTTTGCGGTTTTGCTTTGTATCTTAAGTAATATTGCGTTAATACGCTTAATAAGATCTTAGCTAATAACTAAAGGGATTAAAAATTATAAATGCTTTAAATGGGGACTTTATAATAATAAGTTAAAATTAAGATATTAATTTTATTATAATTGTGTCTTAAAGCTTCCTCGATTGTGTTATATAGCTAATTCTCGTTAAAATGAAGTAATTTTTAAAAAGGCTTTAACTTACTTGCTTAAAGGCCTTCTCTCTTACCTTTTTGTCGATATTACTAAGGCTAGCTATCGTTACTAGTGCAATTGCTTATAGTTACTTACATTAAGTGTAATATTTTATTATTAGTAAAGGAATTTAATCGGAAGTTGTAAATGTTACATATGCGCTAAGCTAGCAACTTAGCGCTAACCTTAAATTTATAAGCTTTAAAAGCAAATAATATTATTTATTTTATATTTTTTATATTACAACTAAGTATAAATGTAAAAGGCAAAGTAGTATAATTTACTTTAAATAATAGCAATTGCTAAGTATAATATTTATATAATTATATCTTATTTAAAGTTTTACAAAAGTTTTAAGCTTTTACCCAAATTCTTAATGCCTTACTTATTTAAAAGACTAATTCCCTTGCAAGGCGTGTAATATGCATTATTGCTTGTATTATATAAGTTTTAATATATTATATCGGACTTATCTAGTATCTTTGACAAAGAGTGCTTTTGTGACAAGTAATAATGCCTTTAATATAGCAATATAATATTTAATACTTTATTAAATATATCTTATAAATCGAGACTAATTCTTTTTAGCGCTTTAATATCCTTATTAATATTATATCTAACAAGAATTACTAATCCCTTTTATTTAAGCTTTAATAGGTTTTAAGTAACCTTTATACAAATTTGCTACTAAGAATAAAATTTGCTTCTTTTATATAAAAAGTCAAATTGGCTCTTGTTATTAGTAACATAAATCCTATTATACTTGTCTAAGTTTTCCTTGATAATTAAATAGTGCATAGTTGGTATAATGTTAGCATTAAAGACGTCTTTTAACAATAAGGTTAAAATTCTTACTTTTAATAAATCTTTATATTAACTCTCTTATATTTTTACGTTAATAGCTATTAAAGTATATTTTATTACATAAATCTTATAAGAGCTAAAAAGCTTATAGCTAAGCTATATATGCTTTTTAATCTTCTTTTAATGCTTCGAGACTCAGTTAAGAGTAAAGTTTAAAGCATATAAGTTAATATCTATTAAGTTTTTGCAAGATATTACCTTTATTATAATTACTTAAGCTATTAACTATTATAGCTATAGCTTTTGACTTGGTAGCTTTCTTGATTTTAGCTACTATTATAGCGGTTTATCTTTTCTTTATGCTATTAAGTATGCAAATCTTAGTATATTATTCTTTATCTAATAATCGGAATATACCCTTTAGCCCGGAGAGGCAACTTATATTTATACTCTCTTTTAAGTATATAAAAGAGTCTTTAATTAGCTAAGTATTGCCTGTGGTTATAGCCGATAACACTGACTTTGTGTGCGATGCTATAAACTTGACTAATAGCGCGTTAAAGGACAATATATTAAAATTTAAAACTTGTTAAGTAAAAGTTGCTATAATAAGTAATGCTATTTTTGCGCTAAGTTATCGATTTGTAATAGCTTTATGTGTAGTTGCTTATATTAAATTATAGTTGTAGCTATCTCGGTTAATAGCTATTTAAAGCTATTTCGGCTTATTATTATAATAATTGCTGGCGTAGTTAAATAGACAATATTATCTAGCTTACGCCTTGCTACTAATATTATATTTATTTATTATAATTATAGCTTATTTACATAAGGTTTAAGAAGGTAATAGCTATAAAGATAAAACTTGTAACGCTTAAAATTTAGCTATGCTATATCGAGGAGGTTAGCGCCTTTAATTAAATAAATGCGAATCTTAAAAAGTATAGCTTTTATTTATAATTTTTAACTTCTTTTAACTAAACTTCTATCGCAACTATAGGGGCTTATAGCAGCCTAAGGCCTGGGCTCACGTAATCGGGGGCGCTCTACGCCCTATATTATAAGAGCTTTCCCCCCATCTCTTCTAGTTTTTAATTAAACAATTTATTAATTACTTATTTATTCGATTATTTTATGCTATATGCGATAGTTATAAGCCCGGTTTGCACTTAAAGCTTCCAAAGAACACGCAATAATATAAGGTAAAGTAATTACCCACTTTTTACTTTATTTACACTTTATTAAGCACTTTGTTATAATATATGCAAATTAGCATTATAGCATCCGAAGAGGTTTCCGAGTAGCGCATTACATATATTGTAATCCTTAAAGATTAACAATTATAGCCGAATTAGATTATATAGCTTTGCTTTTAAGCTAACTTTAAACATATTTAGCATTTAGTTAATTTAAATAAACTAAACGCTCTTATAAACTTACCTCCAAGCCTCTTACTAACATTTAAAGAACTAATTATTTAACGAGACAAGCGTCTTTAGCAATAGTATATTATTGTAATAAAGCAATAAAGTAATTCCCCCCGGAATGGTAATAAGAGCAATACCTTATAATAGTAACTAGTTTCTTTAGCTCCTTTTACATTCGACAATATACGAGACTTTTATACTATTCTCTATAAATAATATATAATTGCTTAAACGAATTTCAAAGAGCTTTCGAGCAAATATTAGTTATTATAAAGCTAAATAAGCGGAATTGTCGATACTTCAATCCTTTCGACTATTATAATAAAGCTTATCAAAAGCTAATAGTCCTCGATTTAAGACATTATTCGAGCATTAAAACGGGAGTTTGCCCTTATAAATATAAGCACTCTTATTACTATTAAGCAAGAGTATTAAACGATCCTTAAATATGCAAAATAAGGAAACGTGAACCCGTCTTGTTAGCTCGCGGATCGGAGAAAGACTAGACCCTACACAAAGCAAAAAGATTAAGGAGGCCTTGCTTACCTACTAGTAGAGATTACTAAAAACCTAGCTCGAGTGGAAGTATAAAGTTAAGATTAAGACAAAGTTTAGCTGGAGCTTGGCAAAAGACCTAGGAATAAGCGGACTTAGCTCGAAAAATGATAGTAGTCCTATAAAACTATTTAAATACCTTAAAATTATAAACGCTACGCTTATAAACCCTTATCTTATAACTTTAACATTAAGCTAAGGGGTTTACGCTACGCTCGATTTTTTAAGATATTTACTTTTAGCTAATACTTTACCTAATAACTATAGCGCTATATACTTAGTAAATAGCAAAGACTTGCTCGAATTAAGGTCTTTTGTTAAAGCTTTATTTAATAAGTGCATTAAAGTAGGATCCTCGAGTCTTTTGATCCTCAGACGCGGTATTAAAGTAATTAAAAAAGCTATAAACAAAGTTGCAAGCCCGAATATAAAAGATTTGCATTTTTTTAATATTATAGTAATAAATGGTTTTTATATTAATATTATTTCCGAAGCTTGTTTAAACAAAATAGGAGTCTAGTATTATAAACTAAATTACTTGCTTTAATATAAAATAAAAAAGGAGAGCATTATACTTAAGCAATTAAAGCGCATATATAATTTAATATTCCTTAAATATAAATTGCTCTTTACTTACTTAAAAGTTTTATCCGAAGTCCTAATAAGTATAACAAGAATTTTAATATTTCCGATAATCGAATAAAGTATAAAAAGGAGGTTTTAATATTCTCGGGACTTCTTTAAATTAAAAAGTAATTTAAAAGAAGTATAATATATACAAGTAAGGCACCTTAGCTTAAAAGCTTTATAAGCACTTGTTAAAAGCGCTAAAAACGTGATTATTAAAGGAATTGCAAAAGTTAAATGCAAGTATTGCGCAAAAACTTATATAAATTAAGTTATTTTAAAATAATCTTCCGAAAAGAAGTCTTTTAAGCTATTTTTTAAGATTTTGTAAGATTTGTTCGATTTTTTAAAGGGCTATAATAAAGTATAATAGCTTTTAATAATTAAGGACAAGTATAATAAGAAGCTTTTCGGCTTTAATTTTATAAATAAGTCTTTAATAAAAGTGTTTAATATTATTAAAGATTTCGATTATTAAGTAAAGAGGTAATATAACTTGTTAATTTATAAAATGTAATATAATAATAACACTTTAATAATTGCGATTAAAAGCTAGTCGGCTTATAAGATTTAAGCTATAAAAGAAGGCATTAAACTCGAGCTTACTTTTATTTATACTTATAAGCTTAATAAAAGATTTAAGCATATAAGATAAAAGGCTATAATTAAGTTAATTAAAATGTATATCGGAATAAGACTTCTTAAAAACCTTTAGTTAAAAACTACCCTTATAGCTATCTTTTTATATAATAAAAGCCCCTTTTATATATATAATTTTTTGCGCATTTAATAAAGTTTTAGATTTGTAATTCGGAAATCATTTTAAGTAATATAACTTAGTACTTGTTATATAATTAATAACTAATCTTCGACTTAACTAAAACGGGATTTATATATATAAAGCTCGAGTATATTTAATAATTAAAGAGCGCAAATTAAAGAAATAGAAAAGAGCTTTTAAAGTTAATCTTTATAAGTATATCGGATATTTAATTAAATATATAATATTTAATATATATAAAATTTGGGTCTTCACGCTTAAGAAGGTTATTATTACGCGGAATATAACATTTAACAAAGATACCCTTTGCTTTAAAGAGTTTAAATAAGTAAATAGCCAGCTAATTGCAATTATTAGACAAGTAATTAAACTAATCGAGGAAGAAGAGGGAGCTTAAGACGCTAAGTCGATTTTTAAAAACTTAAAATTATAAAATAATAACTTTTTAAAGCGAATTATAAAGTTACTTATTATAAGGGATATAAAAGAGCTCTCGAGCGAGGTCTTAAATAGCTAAAACTCGGGGGTAAAGAGCTTTATACTTGTAAAACTTGTAATAAAGATAAGACTTTTATTTTTAAAATTTACTTTAAAGCTTAAAAGCATATCAAGTAAAAGTAATAAGGTTTCGACTAAGTTAATGCTAAAGCTTAGTTTAATTAATAAAGAAGCTATTAAAAAGCTTCCGGACTTTGTTAAAGAAGTGTACTTAATTAAATAATAAAGTAAAAAAAGGACTTTATTAACAAATTAAGCTTAAAATATTATTTTAATAAATTAACCCCGAAATAATTTAATTTAAAGAAATTTAAAAAGCTTTAAAAAGAGCTTTAAAGATATACTTGTAAAGCCGAAACGCCAATAAGAGCATAAAATGTAAGATAAGACTTATATAAACAAGAGACTTTAAAGAAAGGGGCCTAATAACAACGATTATAATTATAATCAAAGGGGGGCTTAATAGTAATTAAGTATATATAATATTATATATATTATTAATTATAATAGTAAAGTCGAATAAAACCGATTACCTCGAATCCTTCCTTAAAACGTTATAGCTAAATTAGCTAAGCAAATTAAGAGAAGGAAATATAAAATAATATAAGATAATATATATAATAATTATAATATCGGTTTCATTAAATTAAAGCTTAAAGGACTAAGTTCCTTTTAAGGGCAATATTCCTTTCATTTATTTAAGTAAGCTCTTAAAGGCGCTAAAGTTATAAAGCAAACTAAAAAGGCATTTACTTGGGGCTTTATTTAAGCAAGACGCAAAACTCGAGCTTAAAAACCTCGAATTAAGAGACTATTAAAGGGTAATCTCGCGTAATAAAACTATAGCTAACCCGATTTTACTAAAATAAGTTTTTATATATAAGAATAACTTAAATAGCTATTTAATTAAATACTAATTAAAGATAATTATAAGGGGTAATTTATAAGAGGAGTAGTCGATCTTATTAACCTATATAATTATACTTGTAACGCGCTTATTTCGAATATTTATAGCTATTATAGCTTATTTCGATTTAAAGATTAAGAAATTCGATATTATTAATGCTTTCTTAAACTCAAAAAGACTAGTTAGTAGCTTACTTGTAATATATTAACTCTTAAACAGTTTTAAGATACTTGGAATATGCACTAAAATCAATTAAGCTTTATATAAGCTAAAGGACTCTTTAGCGCTTTAATATAAAGAGTTTATAAGCACTTTTACTAAAATTAGGCTTGTTATATGCAAGGAAGAGCTATATATATTTATAAACTTCAAGTATAAGGTCTTCATTTTATTTTATATTAATAATATTTAAGTAATATTCTATAAGAGCGATAAAGTATTAGTTAAAAGGATTATTTGAAAGATTAAAGAAATATACGATATTTATTTAATAAAGGAAGTAAAATAGTTTTTAGGGGTTTATATATTTAGGGATAAACTTGTCCGGAAGCTTTAGCTTAAATATAACATTTATATTAAAAAGATTACAAAGAAATTTTAATTTATAAAAGGGAAGTATTATATAACTCTTCTCCCGATTATAAAGCTTAAAAAGTATAAAGGATAAGCTCTTTTAAAGTAAGTTAAAGAGTATTAAAAAAAGGTTAGTTTAATGCTTTATATAGCAATTATAATTTAATTAGATATAATATATATTACTTCTTTGCTATCTTAGTTCCTTATAAACTTAAGGCTATAGCACCTCTTTATAGTTAATTAAACAATTAAGTACTTATATAAAATGTTACAGTTCTGCGCTGGCACGTGCAGCGCTATTCCCGATTAGGCTAGGTTGGCAAACCTAGGATATTTAAGCATGCTAGAGCTTCATGCTTCCTACTTCCTTCCTTAGCTTTGAATAGTCGAATAAGAGACCCTTCTACCTTTTGCCTTCCTAAGGCCTTGAAGTACGGCGCTCGTGACATAAAATACGGGTTTTAGGGATTTAATATTTGAAAAAGCTTTAAAATATTAATTTAATAATTATATCTAATGCCTTATATACTAATAACTTAAATACTCGACAATCTTTATAAGGGTATATTATATCCCTTTTTAGAAGACTAGTTATATAAAGGGCAGCTTGCTAATTAACTATTATTACTTTTATTGTAAAGGCTAAGTTACTTGCTATTAAGCAAATAGCTAAGGAAATTATAGCTCTTTAGCGGTTTTTTAAGGATATTAAGCTCGATTTAAAAGAATTATAGACGATCTTTTGCAATAATTAACAAATAATTAAGCTTATAATTAAAGAGAATAAGAAAATTACTATTAAGTTATGCTATATTAATATATAAAATATATAATTATATTAAAAGTACGCGAAAAGCGCATTTTAAGTAGTATATTTACTAATAAAAGAGATATTAGCAAATAGATTAACTAAAAATTTGCTATGCTATAAGTTTAAATACTTCTAATTATTATTAAACTTTTAAGACCCATATAAAATGCTCGAAAATATAGAATAGCAAAGGAATTATTTTATTTGTTAACTTTTTATTTATCAGGAAAAAAAAAGTGCCAACAACTTGCTAATGGTGCTAATAACGTGCTAATAGTGCCATTTTTGCATATCCAAAAATTTGGCACTAAATTTTCGACATAAAGTGCCAATTAATTGCTATTAGCACTAATTAAGCTATATGCACAAATAGTAATTATTATGCTAATACTAATTATTATACTAATACTAATTATTATGCTAATGCTGATTATTACAAATTTTAATTTAGTTATATCTTTCACAAAAGCTTATGTGGAAATAATTTGGAAAACTATCTTAATATTATAAAAATAACTCTATATAAGCTGCCCTCCAAATGCCTTACCAAAATGCCTTACAAAAGTGGCCCCGAAACTTAAGCTACCCTCCAAAACTCACTGCCAAAACGCCTTACAAAAGTGGCCCCGAAACCCAAGCTGCCCTCCAAAATGCCCTGCCAAAACTCACTGCCAAAACGCCCTACAAAAGTGGCCCCGAAACTTAAGCTGCCCTCTAAAATGCTTTACTAAAACTCCTTAAGATATTAGATAAAGAGATATTAGATAAAGAGAAGTTAAATAAAGAGAAGTTAAATAAAGAGAAGGAAAGGAAGAAAGGAGGAAAGGAGGAAATTATAGAAAAACTTTAATTTTGCTAGTAAGGGTAAGCAGCTACTATCTCTTTGTCCGGTGAGATATGCTTATGCTAGGCATTATAGCTAAAATTGTTAAGCAGGTACATACTACTTAGCTGTGGATGCTTGGCGTAAGCATATCTTACTAGACACAAGGATAATATAAACAAAAGCGCTACTTTCTACTTGTGCCGCTTATCCCTTTGTTTTACTAGACAAAAGTGTTAATTGTTTAATTAATTAATTAATTGATTAATTGATTGTGTATTGGATTAATTGATTAATTAAGTGCTAGATTAATTGATTAATTGCTATAGGGGTAACTGCTGTGGGGGTGATTGCTGTAAGGGTAACTGCTATAGGGGTGATTGCTGTAGGGGTGATTGCTATAGGGGTGACTATTGTAGGGGTAATTGCTGTAGAGGTGACTGTTGTAAGGGTGATTGCTGTAGGGGTGACTGCTATAAGGGTGATTGCTGTAGAGGTAACTGCTGTAGGGGTGACTGCTGTGGGAGTGATTACTATAGGAGTGAAGCTTGAGGATTTTGAGGATATACTCTGTGCTTGCTAGCTATAGGAGTGTTGAAATGGCTAATTGCTATATGACCTAATTCCCGGGCTTATTCTAAATTGTCCTCTAAAACTGGCCTCCAAAACTAGCCTCCAAAACTGGTCTCCCTTAAATTAGCCTCTAAAACTGTCCTCTTAAACTGTCCTCCTAAACTGTCCTTCTAAACTGTCCTCTTAAACTGTCCTCTTAAACTGTCCTCTTAAACTATCCTCTAAAAGTGCCCTCTAAAACTAGTCCTCAATTGCTAATTAATTGCCCCACTTGCCAATTGACTGCTAAGCAGCTGCTAATAGCACTATATAAGGCTATACAACTAAACAAAAAATTAATTAATTACCCCACTTGCCAATAGCACCAAGCAAGTGCCAATGGCACGTGCGCCTAAGCGAAAAATCGTTGGCATGTTTTTTTTTTCCTAATGTTTGTTTATTTCATAAAACTTGTAAGTAGCGCGCTAAAGCATTAAAATTGCTTTATAATTATATTAATTAGCTTACTTGAAACGCCTTTTATATAATTAAATTAAGTAATACTACTAGCTATACTACCTTTGCCACTTTTATAAGCACTAGCACGCATAAGCTTAAAAAGAGTAGCTATAATAGTAATTATAAGAGTAATAGCTACTAGTCTTGTAATATTAAGTATTAGAGTAATAGCTACAAGTTTAGCTATATTAACTATAAGTATAGCCGCCGCTAGCTTTATATTATTATTACTAGTTTCGCTGTTCGATTCCGCAATTTCGAGTATAATGCAAATAAAGGCATAGAGCTTGTCGAGCCTTTAAAGCAGTAATTAGCTATAAATGAAACTAGAAAAAGGAGCAACTTATAGTCTTATTTATAGTTGCTAATTTATTTAAAAACTATAAAGCTACATTTACGCAAGTAAGTAAAAAGCCTCGCAATAGTAGCCTAACGCGCATCTTTAATAATAAGAGCTTTAGCTAATAGTATCGAAATAGCTATTATTACTTTATTTAAAGAGTATAAAGTTAACTAGTTTTTGAGTTAGTAAAGGACACGTTTAATAAATTATTTTAAAGTATATTATAATTAAGGCAAGGAATATTGCATTATATGCCCTTTACAAGTTATAGGGTTCGAGCTTTAAAAGGGGTTTTAGTAAAAGTAAAGTTACTCGAAGAAGGTGATTTACCTTTATTACCATGCGCTATATTATACGCCAAAGTTTTAAGAGTAGCATAAGCTATAAAAATAGTAGTAATAGCAAGAATAATAATGGTTACTTATAAGTTATTAGCTCGCGCTAATAAAGTTAAGCAAGAAATATATAATCTTGCAAGTAATATTTTAAGTAAAGGTGCATATATAAGGTTTTAGAATACTAGTAAGGAGTCTTATAAATTGTACTATTATTTATATTGCAAAAAGGGAGCTAAAAACTAGGAAAAGAGCTTACTTTAAGTAAGAATGGACTAGGGGTTAGTAATTAAGAGCTGTAGCGCGCGCTAATGTAAGAGCTACTATAAAGCTTTTAATATGCAAATTATCCGATCGTTTTATTAGCTATCGAATTATATATTTAAAAACGCGTATGCGCTTAGAATATAAGCTTTATTTGTTTAGTATTATCCCTTAATTAGCTAAAGGGTGTGTCGCAATTGTAAGGGCTTATAGCAGCTTAAAGCCTAAGCTTACATAATCGGGGGCGCTTTGCGCCCTATATTATAAGAGCTTTCCCCCTATCTCTATCAGGAAAAAAAAAACTTGCTAACAATTTTTCGCTTAGGCGCACGTGCCATTAGCACCTGCTTGGTGCTATTGGCAGCCGCTTGGCAGTTAATTGGCAAGTGGGGCAATTAATTAGCAATTGAGGACTAGTTTTGGAGGCCAGTTTTGGAGGACAGTTTAAGGGAGGCCAGTTTTAGAGGCCAGTTTTGGAGGACAGTTTAGGATAATAAGCCCGAGAATTGGGCTATATAGCATACAATATAAAAACAGGCCGGCAGTTGTGCTATCCCTTTATATGTGTTTGCTTGCCGATTTTTGCTATCCCCTTGTCCGGTAAGATAGTTTCCACGCTAGGCATTATAGCTAAGCAATATATACTTGCTTGACGATTTTAGCTGTAATGCTTGGCATAGACACTATTTTACTAGACGAGGGGATAATGCTTAGCGTAAGCATGTCTTATTAAACAAAAGGATAAGCGGTATTAGTAAAAAGTGGCGCTTTTGTTTATATTATAGTAGTTGCTTACCCTTCTTTACTAGCGAAATTAAAGCTTAGCTGCTTGTGCGCACTTTTAAGGGGCTTTAGAAGTGCGCACGAGCAGCGTCGTAATAGCTACTTACCCTTCTTTATTAGCGAAATTAAAGTTTTTCTATAATTTCCTCTATTCCTCTATTCCTCTTTCCTCTTTCCTCCTTTCCTTCTCTTTATCTAACATCTCTTTGTTTAGCATCTCTCTATTTAACATCTCTTTGTTTAGCATCTCTCTATTTAACATCTCTTTGTCTAACTTCTCTTTATTTAACTTCTCTTTGTCTAACTTTTCTTTGTCTAACTTTTCTTTGTCTAACTTCTCTTTGTCCAACTTCTCTTTATCTAACATCTCTTTATCTAACATCTCAAGGAGTTTTAGTAGGGCATTTTAGAGGGCAGCTTGGGTTTCGGGGCCACTTTTATAGGGCGTTTTGGCAGGGCATTTGAAGGGCAGCTTATATAGAGTTATTTTTATAATATTAAGACAGTTTTCTAAATTATTTCCGCATAAGCTTTTGTGAAAGATATAACTAAATTAAAATTTGTAATAATTGGCATTAGCACGATAATTACTATTTGTGTATATAGCTTAATTAGTGCTAATAGCAATTAATTGGCACTTTATATCAAAAATTTGGTGCCAAATTTTTGGATATGCAAAAATGGCACTATTAGCACGTTATTAGCACCGTTAGCACATCGTTGGCACCATTAGCAGGTCGTTGGCACGTTTTTTTTTTCCTGATGTCTTCTAGTTTCTAATTAAACAATTTATTAATCACTTATTCCTTCGATTACCTTATACTATATGCGACAACTTCTCTATAAAGCTAAGGATTAAGGTGCTAGATTACTTAATCTCTTAAGTAGTAATAGCATTTGTAGCTCTTTTAAAGCCTTTCTTTAAGTATCCGGCTTAAGCTAGTAAGCTATAAAGGATCCCGGTTGCGTTACGCTAATACAAGGCGTTTATTATAACTTGTCTAAAAGAACTTTTGATATTTTTATAAATAGTTTACACTATATTATATTAATTTATTACTTTATTTATTTTAGCTAAGATAGTATTAATAAAACAATTTTTAAGAGGATATAAATAAGCGTAAACGCTATTTAATTGGTTTAAAGTGGCGTAATAACTCTTGCATAAAAGATTATATGCTTATTGCTAGCTTTTAGTTAAATTTTAATTGTATATAAATTAATTAGATTAAAGCATATAAGTAAAGCTAGCTTTTAATAGTCGCTTAAGGTTTTTGGAAGATTATTAGCCTTCTTTAAAGTAAGTTAATTATAGAAAAGAGAATAAACAAGTATGACTTGCTAAGCTTTTTTATTAATAAGTATAAGTATACCCTTTTTAAAGATGCTTTTAGATTAAAAAGTGCTACAAAAACGGCTAGTTTATACTTTAAAGAGTTACTTTCTATGTCTTTTAATATAATTAAGACTTAGACGTATTATAATAATAATATTATAATTAATATACGTTCGAAAGAGAAAGGCAATATGAAACATATTACTAGTTTCTAGGTTGGATAAATTTAAGAAAGCGCCGGGGTAATACTTTAAGATTACTTTAATTAGTACTTCGGTTATTGCAACACAAATGCAAATAAAAGTAAAAAAGATAAGGTTCTTAACAAGAAAAGACTAAGTTATATATAAAGAGTAAAGTATATTAAGAATATTAATAAGTAATAAGTTGCTCTCGATTGCTTGCTTCTATTGCTTATTATCTTTTAAGAGTAAAGCAAGTCACTTTAAGACATCTAAAAATGCTAGTTCTTTAATAACCTCTTTATAAGGTATTATATAATACGCGCGACAAATAAAAGTTGTATTTATATATATATAAGTATAGTCTTTTAAAAGTAAAGCGCTTTTAACGCAAATTATTATATCTCCTATTAAAAGCTACACAATTGAAAGGAGATTTAAGAGTATAATAGTCTTTGCTATAGTAAGCAATTTAGAGAAATTAGTTTTAATTAAATATTGGGTTTAAACTTTAGGAGGGACTAAGTTTTTACTTTATTTTTTTGTATCGAGGATAACTCGATTTAAGTAAAAAAGGTTATATTTATAAAAGAGTTTAAGCATAGTATTAATTCCTTATTAATTAGAACTCGTTTTATATTATAACATTAAATAATGCAATTTGTCTTAAATAAGAAGGAAATAAGCAAGAATTAGATAATATTATCTAGTTTACTTATAATAATTTAAATAATTCGAATTTTCTTACTTAATAATCTAATTAGCTCCTCTCGCGTGTAAGTTAAATAAACTAAGCAAGTAAGCTCTTAGTCTTAAACGCGTCTTTGGCCCAAATCTAATCCCTTTACATATCTTTAATAACCGAGTATTATAACCTCTTATTACTACTATCTCCCAAATATATAAATGCCCTATTATTAAGCTTAGGGTATAAATTAATCTAATAATATTCGAAAAAGTTGTCTTGTAGCTTTTATTTAAAATGCTCTTCGAGAGGTTATTAAACCTAGTTAAAATATGCTAAGCCTTCTTTGCTTATATATAAAAGGGTTTCTTCTCTTAATACTTGTATATAAAGGGGTGCTCCTTTTATATTCTAGTTTTAGTATATATAATTATAAAGCTAAAGATATTTGTTTATAAGAGATTAAAGAGTTAAAAAGGGAGCTTATATAAAGTCTTTCTCCTATTAACTTGCTAAATACTTCCAAAGACTTCTTTTAAGCTACTTTTGCAAAATTTAAAGTTATTAAAGTATATTTTTTCCTTAAATCTCTTAATTATCTCAGTCTTTAAAGCAATAAAAATATCTTATTAATATTAATAAAAGCAAAGATATATTATAAGTTTAATAATTAGAAGTTATACAAGGCGTTTGAAATTAAATATCTTTAAAAGCTCCTTATAAAGATTTATATATTTGCTAGTTTTTATAATAAAATAATTTGCTTTATAATATTAGCTAAAGTATAAAGGGTTAATGTTTATCTCTTAAAAAATTGCTAGTTTAAATATTAAATCTCTTTAATTGACTTAGTTTTACTAAATCTAGCTAAATTAATGCAATTAAAGTATTGCTTAAAGTCTTAAGCCATGTATTTTCTTGCCTTTTGCATCTTTTTGACTTAGCTATAAGATATTCTCGCGCATTTAACTTATTATAAATGCTTTTAAATATTTGATAAGTATAATAATTAATTTCGAGTACTCGAGTGTAACCTTTTAATCTCTTATAATTTATGCGATTTTGATAGCTATAATAGCCTTATAATAATTTTAAGTAGAAACTTTACTTAGCTATTAGTCGAAATAGTTTATAATCTTCTCGGTAGCTATTAAAGTATAATTGCTAACTAGTTTAGACATATAATTTCACAAATCCGGGCAAAATAGAGAATTTTACCCTATAAACGCTAGTTAATTTTAAACTCTTTCCGTGTAAAGAATAAGTCTTTCTAGTATTAAAGACAGACTTTTATATATAAGTTTTAAAGAAATAATAAAAGTTAAAAAGAAGTTTTTACTTAACCTTATATAAGACTTTACTATTCTTAGCTATTGCCTTATAAATTTTACAATCTATTCCTAGTTTATTAAGCTTAAAGTATTACTAAAGAAGGGTTATTATAGCATTTTAAATTATCTTACTTAAAAATAATATATACTTTTAAACTAGCCTTATTTAAATGCTTATAATCGAATCGGTAGCACTATAGTCGCGTTTATAGCTTCTCTTAATATACCCGAGTAAAAGAGTTCGATAGTTCCCTTCTTATTTTTAAAAAAGAGTCTTTAGATTTCCTTAATTTATTTTATTAAATAGTATATCTTATAATAAAAAGTTTAAGTATCGGATAGCAAATCTTTAGTCGAATTTCCTATTAAGGTATCGGAGGAGTAAAGTTTAAAAGTTATACTTGAAACTATTTTTAGAGTTATAAAGCTGCAAATAAATTATCTAAAAAGTGCTTAAGGTTATTTGAAATAGCACTTTAAGAGAAGCTATCTAATATAAGAGATTACTCTTGCTAAAGCTAAGATAATAAAAACTTGTCTTAAATATTTATTAAGCACATCTCTTAACTGATATTAATAATAATATCCCGAATATATTTAAGATCAAATAATCTCTTAAAAGACTTGTAAAACTTTTTTATAGCTTAAACAATTAAGCCGATAGTTTTAAAGGATTATTTAAATCTTTTTGCATTTGTAAATAAAAAGAATCCTCGAAATATAGAAAGCTTAAAGTCGTCTTCGACAATCTATTTTATTATATCTTATATTATAACTTTATCTCCGACTAAGTTATAAGTAAAATAAGTTTTAAATATACGTTTTAAATTTGTATTACTCCCTTTAACTTTTCGAGCCTTTGCATTTAATTTAATAACCTTACTCGGAATAATATATTATTGTGAGTTTATTATAATAAATTTATAAATTGCTAGCTATATAACTTTAGTATTTTAAGTTTTAAATTTAATATCTTTTATATATATAAACTTCTTCTTGTTATTATAAAGTTTAAAAAAGACAATAAATAATTAGCAAGAGCGTAATTTATTTATAAAGCTATTAAATAGCTTAAAGATATCTGCTAAGTTGTAATAAGCGTTTTTGCATTTATTCTTATATATATCTTATCAAATCTCGATCTTTGGAATATTAAGCTTATAGCTAACAAAGAAACTCTTAAAGTTTAGCGCTATTTATTAGAAGCTGCGATATGCTTTAAGAGATGTTAAATAAAGGATAAGACTATTGTAATCGATAATTACTTTATACTTTTTTGCTTTAATATATTCGACTTCCTTGTAAAGACAAATATTCTTAACTCGAAGTGTAAAGCTTTAAAATAATTGTAAAAGCTTTTATAAGCTTATAAACTAATGTCGAAAGCTGCTAATATTCTTCGGGAATGTGTTAAAGTTTATACTAATCTTAGCGCTTTTTGTAAATAAGATATTAAGATATATAGCTAAGAGGGTAAAGTAATTATCTTTAATATTATTAAAATGTACTTAAGAATATATTTTATACTTCAACTCCTTATAACTATAAATGTTACTTGTAAGCAAGTCGAGGATATAAGTAGCAACTTTAGTAAGTTTA
>Ga0302221_10000572_pt1 | contig 26593 bp, 23 predicted proteins | sample II_Palsa_E2_1_FD_193517 | JGI IMG/M metagenome (GOLD analysis project Ga0302221, IMG submission 193517) | Peat permafrost microbial communities from Stordalen Mire near Abisko, Sweden - II_Palsa_E2_1 | ecosystem: Environmental > Terrestrial > Soil > Palsa > Peat permafrost | place: Sweden... | reverse complement strand
CACCCAATTCACCCAACGATAAAGCAAAGCCAAGCGCGACGCTGGCGCGCAGCGCGGGCACCATTTGCGGCAGCACCACCCGCAGCAATACGCGAGCGGGGGCGGCACCGAGGCTGGCGGCGGCCTCGCGCAGGATCTGCAATTCGGGGCGCAGCGCCGCGGCGCAACAACGGTAACAAAACGGCAAGACCAAGGCCAATTGCACCAGCATCACGATGGCCGCCGAGCCCGACAAGTCGAGCGGCTTCTTGTGATACGCAATCAATACTGCCAGACCCAACACCACGCTGGGCAAGCCGTTGGGCATCATGGCCAGCGCGTCGACCACGGCGCCCACGCCATGCCGGTCGCGTCCTTCCAGGCTGAGGGCGATCCATAAACCCAAGGCCGTGCCCAGCAGCGCCACGCTAAAGCCGACTTCCAGGCTGGTGCCCACCGCATCCCAGTCGTCCGAGCCCAGCCGTTCAAACCAGCGCATGCTGTAGCCGGTGGGCAAGATGGTGCCCGACCAATGTTCCGCGACGCTGGACAACGCGACCACCGCGACCGGCAAGACGAATAAGAAAACACATAATAAGGCGGTCAGGGTGCCGATGCTATAACCACCAAGACGCGACACCCAGCGGCGCGGCGCGGCAATCCGGCGCGGGCGTTCGGCGGATACCGCCGCCGGGATCAGGTCAGCTTGCATAACGGTTCCCGCGACGGCTCATGCGCCGATACATGGCATACAACGTAAGCGACATCAGCAGCATCACTACCGCACCGGCCGCCGCTGTCGGCAAATCGAGGTCGACCGTAGCCGCTGCGTAAATCGCCACCGGCAAGGTCACCAGATGAGCGCTGCCCAGCACCAGCAAGATACCGAATTCATTCAGCGTAAGCAGGAAACACAGGATGGTTCCGGCGGCGATGCCGGGCCAGGCCAGCGGCAACACCACACGCCAGGCCACTCTGCCCAGCCCCGCGCCAAGACTGCGCGCCGCTTCCAGCAAACGCATATCCAGCAGCGCAAATGAGGCCATGGTGGGCCGCACCACAAACGGAGTATAGAAAATCACTTCTGCGAGAATCACACCGCCGCTACCGAAGAGGAAATTAAGCGGCGGCTGCTCCAGATGAAAAATCCGTTGCAGCAACAATCCGATGGAGCCTTGCGAACCGTACAAAAAAATCAGGGTGAAGGCCACCAGGAAGGACGGAAAGGCGACAAACAATTCCAGAAAGCGCGTTAACAAGCGCGCCCCGGGAAACGGCTTGAAGAACAGTAAAGCGGCAATCAAGACCCCCAGGACCGACGCCAAACCGGCGCTGGCAAAAAGAATCGCCAAGGTGGTGCCGACCACGCCGCGGGTTTCCGGATTGGTGAAAAATACCGTATAGGCATGCATGCTCAAACCATCCGCCCCACTCACACTGAGCCAGATCAAGCGCAGCAAGGGGTAGATAATCAGCGGCCCGAGCACGGCCACGATCGCGGCCAGATTCAGGTTGGCCAGCCAGGCACTGCGCCGCCGTAACTTTTGTGCGGCACGCGCGGGGTGCGCGATCGCCGGATCGGCCGCATTGGCAAGCGCAGCCAAGGCCTTATGCGCGGGTAATGACGACATCGTTTTCTTCGTAGCTTAAGGAAATCCGCGCACCTTTTTCCGGGAAGGCGCCGCCGCTACGCGGCTGGGCGACCTGGACCAGTTGTTCCGGCAAGGCGTCCAACGCCACCTGCACAGTGACGGTGGCGCCGTACCATTCGACCGAGGCGATCACGCCGTGCAACAGGCCCTCGCCCAAAGGCACAATGCGCAAACGCTCGGGGCGCAAACAGGCGAGCTGTTCGTAATCGCCGGCATAGGCCTGGCGCGGAAAAATCAAACGATACGGCAGTAAATTGGCCGGCCCAAGATAACGCGCGACAAAAGCATCGTTCGGTTGATCGTATAACTCTTGCGGCGTACCGAGTTGAGCGATGCGGCCGTCGCGCATCAGCAGCGTACGGTCGGACAATACCAGCGCATCGTCTTGATCGTGAGTGACGCAGACGATGGTCAGATTGGGCAACCGCTCGTGCAAAGCCTTCAGTTCGGAGCGCACCGAAGCGCGCAAATTGGCGTCCAGCGCGGACAGCGGTTCGTCCAGCAGGAGTACGTCGGGTTCGATCACCAGCGCCCGCGCCAACGCCACGCGTTGTTGCATGCCGCCCGATAAAGCGGACGGCAACTGGTGGCCGGCATCGCCCAATTGCACCAGCTTTAACGCGGAGGCCACCCGCTGTGCGATATCGCGACTCGAAACCCGGCGGGCGCGCAAGCCGAAGGCCACGTTCTCGAATACCGTCAAATGAGGAAACAGGGCATAACTCTGAAATAACAGGCCCAGGTTACGCTGGTGCGGCGGTATGTAGGTGAGATCGCACCCGGCGACGGTCAAGCGCCCCTGAGCCGCCTCGACGAAGCCGGCGATAAAGCGCAACAATGTCGTTTTGCCGCAGCCGCTGCGACCCAATACCGTAAGCAATTCGCCACGGCGTATCGACAGGCTCAGATCATTCAACACGGTACGTTCGCCAAAACGCACGGTCAGGTTTTCTATTCCCACACCCTCGGTTTCATGCGATAACGCGCTCGCGTCGATAGGGTCGGGAATGCGAGGCAGGTCAGCTTTGGCGGTCCGGCCATCGTTATGTGCCGCTTCAAAATTCAACGCCTCAGCCGCCGGCGTCGATGGGGTGTCTTGATCCTGGCCGGGGATGGAATGGGTCGCGCGGTCGGCGCTGAGGTGAGCTGATTTCACGATGCATTCCTGTTCGACTCGGCCGGCGGGATGACACATCGTGCCGGCCGATTGCCGCGATTTACCGGGTCCGGGCGCAACTCAACGGCGCTGCGGCAAGGATCCCGGCGGCCTGGCGGTACCAGCTTATTAAGTCAGCTTATTAAGCCGACTTACTGAGCGGGCTTGACCACGTCAACTTGCTTGCCCGAATCGGCGATGACTTCATTTTTCCAGCGCTGGGTCCAACCGGCTTTCTTCGCCATCACTTCGGTCCAGTCGACCGGCACCACTTTCACGCCAGCCACGGCGGCTTTCAGCGCATTGCCGTTCTTGCCGCTCAACGCTACATCGGTGCGGCCCGGCAGACCGAATACATCGGGCACCTTGGCTTGCACTTCTTTCGACATCAGAAAGTCGATCAGCTTCTTGCCTTCCGCCTGGTTGGGACTGTTCTTGATCAGGCCGATGGCATAAGGCAATTGGAAGGTGGCGGGAGCGTCGCCGGCCTTGGCCGAGAGGAATACCGGCTTGAGCGTCAGGCCGCCGTTTTCCGCATCGTCGAGGTCCATTTGCACGTCGCCGTTGGCCACCGAAATTTCGTTGCGCGACAACAGCACGTCCAGGTAACCGGTGCCTTTGGTATGGAACTTGACGCCTTTTTCCAGATTCTTCAAGTATGCGAAAGCCGCATCCTCACCCATCAGCGAGGTGGTCAAAATCACCACCGCCATGCCGTCGCCGGCGGTGGCCGGATTCGAGTAAGCGACCTTGCCGGCATATTGCGTATCCAGCAAATCGGCAAAGGTCTTGGGCTGCGTCTTGACCACGTCCGGATTGATGGCGAAGGAAAAATAGTTATTCACAAAGGTAGCCCAGCTGCCGTCGGCGGCTTTGGCGATGGCCGGCACATTCTTGTATTCGATGCTGGCGTAGTTTTGCAGCACACCGCTAAGCGCAGCTTGCTGGATAAACGGCGGCAAAGTCACGATCACGTCCGCCTTGGGCGAATCTTTTTCAATGGTGGCGCGATTCACCACTTCGCCGCTGCCGGCCGTCACGATACTGACTTTGACACCTTCTTTCTTTTCGAATTCGGGCAGCACGTCCTTATACAGATTTTCCAGGCCGTCGGCGGTGTACAACACCACCGAATCGGCCGCTTGTGCGGCGCCGGAGAAACATTGCAGGACGGCCGCGGCCACAACGGTGCCGGCAACACGCCGCAGTCCGGCGCGACTCAAGATTTGGGTCAGGTGCGTCATGGTTATCTCCAGAAACGGGGGGCGAGATGCAAGAGGAAATTGAGGGGTCCCGGGAAAATCCGACGGCGAGCAAGACTCGCGCATCCACTAGAATTTGGATCTTCAGGAGCACGCCAGCTTCCCAGAGTTTCATGACACGCCTGTGACACGCAAAATAACGCCAATTGATGCATCGGCGCCGGTTCACGCCAGACGAAGAAAAAGCCGGGTTAAGCGACGGGTGCCGGTATCAGTTCCGGACCCTGGGTTTCGAGTGCGAGGCGCATCTTGCCCGCGGGGATCGGCCGGTAAAACAGGAAAGCAGGAAGGGCACTTTATTGCTTTTGCGCTTCGACCTGCAATTCAATCCGGGTAAGCGTGCGAAACCCAGCCGCCTTACCGAAATCGATGCCGAAATCGGCGCGATCGATTTGTGCCGTCGCGTCGGCGCCGCAGACTTCGCGCAACAATACCGGATGCATGATGCACTTGAATGAATCGAGGTGCAGATTAACCGGGCGCGTCACCCCATGCATCGTCAGCGTGCCGATAACCTCTTCGGGCACCGCCCCGACAAAGCGGATTTGTGTGCCGCGGTAGATGATTGCCGGATATTTCGGCACATCGAAAAATTCATCGCTTTGCAATTCCGCATCGAGCGGCGCATTGCCGGTTTGCACCGAGGCCGGGTCGATAACGGCATAGACGGTACCCGTGTGGGCTTTCCGATCCAGCGTCACATGACCCGACGATCTAGCGAATTTACCGCGCCAGGTCGACAGCCCGCCCATGTGGTCCGCGGCAAAACTGGCATAGGTATGCCGTGGATCGAATTGATAGACATCGGCCGCCGACACCGCGGGCGCAGCCACCAGCAAGAGGACGCCAGGCACGGTAAGGAAGGGCAACAGTTTCATCAAACAGCTCCTGCTTGAGATGGCCGTCGGCCAAGCCAGGCTGTCAGCAGTTCAAGACCGCGGCAAACTGACCAGGTGCAAGGTCAGCACCACTTTGTCGGCCAGCAGCGAAGATTGCGGCCCAACCCCGAACTGCTCGCGACGGATCGGCAACATGCCGTCGAAGACCTGCGCCTGGCCGGCTTGCGTATAACTGACCGGCACCACCACGTTGAGCGTTTTACCGCGCAGCGTCAACTTGCCCGCCACACTATATTTGTCGTCGCCGGCCGTGACAATCGCGGACGAGACAAAACGCGCGACGGGGAATTGCTCGACATCGAGCCAGTCGGCACCGCGCAACTCGCGGCTTAATTTGGCATCGCGCAGGGACAAACTATCAACTTCAACCTCAAGATTGGCATGACCGGCCGCGGGTCTTTCCGGATCGAAGACCAATTCGCCGCTGAAACTCTTGAAAAATCCGCTGACCGGGACCTTCATTTTGTTGAAGGTGATGTGGATCGAGCTTTGTTTCAAGTCCAGACCGGACCAGGCAGTTGCCGAAACGGCTTGAGAAGCCGGCGGGGAAGATGACTGAGAAGATGACTGAGAAGCAGATGCCGGCGGCATCGCGGCATGGGCGCTCGCGGCGGCCATGCCATTCGCCGCCGATGGCGATTTTGCGGCGGAAGCCGTGACGGGGGCGGACGCGGACGCGGTCCCCGCCTGCCCCCACAGCGCCGTACTCGCCAACATCAATGCGGCCACGCGGAGCTGAAACGAGGCACGGCCCAGGAAATTCGATAATACAGCCATAGACAAACCTTAAAAGAAGCACGCAAGGCCGCGTGCAACAGCAACCGGCTGATCGCGGCGTTTTATCCAGCCCCGGTAAAACGCCGTAATCTTCGAGCCCAGTCATCCTACCCGAAGCGCGAGCGCTGTCCAATACAATGCGTTGCAACTCCTTTCCTGTCCTATCAGGGACACGCGCCACGCCATTTTGGTACCATGCAGCCTTGGCGCCCGCGGTTTTTGAGGCGCAACACCGATACGCTTGGCGCGCCGTCCGGCGAACCTTCTTGAGTCGCGCTTGCCCAATGGAGGTTTGCTGTTGTCTGCGCGGCGTCGATTTGCTGTTGTCGATGCGCGTTTTGCACCCCGCGTCAGCCGTCCGAGGGCAACTTACGACGATTGGCGACGGCTTAGCCGACTTCCCTTCCCTGACCAAGCGCCGATGAACCACGATGAAATGATCGCCTGCCACGAATGCGACGTCCTGCATCGGAAGGTAGAGCTGGCGCGGATGACAACCGCCCGCTGCTCGCGCTGCAACGCGGTGTTGTATCGACGCTTGTCCGGGCGGATCGACCGCGTACTGGCAATGGCGTTGACGGCGCTGATTACCTTGGTGATTGCCAATGCATTTCCCATCGTCGAGCTCAAATCCAACGGTTTTACCTCCCAAGCCACGCTGATCAGCGCCGTCGCCCAGCTCTGGAGCGAAGACAATATAACCGTCGCCGTGCTGGTGTTGTGTTCAACCTTGCTGTTTCCCGCCGCCGAATTGCTGGCGCTGCTGTGGTTGCTGATCCCGATTCATGCGGGGCGGCGCCCGGCGGGCTTTGCGCTGATTTTGCGCACGGTGATCGGCTTGCGTCCTTGGGGCATGATAGAAGTCTTTATGTTGGGGGTATTGGTGACACTGGTGAAACTATCCGGCGTCGCGCGGGTGATTCCCGATGTTGCGCTGTTCGCCTTCGGCGTCCTGACCATCCTGTTTGCCGCGGTGATGGCATTCGACCTGCGTAGCTTGTGGGACCTCGCCGATCGGCTGCCCGCGCCCTGCCAGCCGTCTCGGCCCCGCCTGCGCGATAAGTCCGACAGCGCCGCTCCGGCTCGCCCGCCACTGACACGTCACCGGAGTCCGCCGCCGTGAAATACCAGACCGCGCTGCGTTCGGGGCTGCTGGCCTGCCATATTTGCGGCCGCCTCAGCCCCCGCCCCACCGGCTCCGGCAGTCACTCGGCGCAGCGCATCCCCGCGCCGCGCTGCCCGCGCTGCAACGCCGCGCTGCATGCGCGCCTCCCGGATAGCGTAACGCGCACCTGGGCCCTGCTGATTGCCGCCGCACTGCTGTATATTCCGGCCAATCTGCTGCCGATTTTGCATACCGCCTCAATTCTCGGCTCGCAAGACGACACCATCATGAGCGGTATTGTCTATTTCTGGACCACCGGCGAATGGCCCCTGGCATGCATCGTTTTTATCGCCAGCATTTTGGTGCCGATGCTCAAGCTGGTGACACTGAGCCTGCTCGCCTGGACCACCCAGCGCGGTTCACGCTGGCGGCCGCAGCAGCGCACCGGCTTATATCGCACGATCGAAAAAATCGGCCGCTGGTCCATGCTAGACGTGTTCGTCATTACACTCACGGTCGCACTGGTGCATTTTCAGTCGATCGCCATGATTACCGCAGGGCCTGGTGCGCTGGCCTTCGCCTGTGTGGTGGTCTTGACCATGCTGGCCTCAATGAGTTTTGACCCGCGCCTGATCTGGGACACCATAGAAAACACAGGACCTCACCATGAATGATAAAGATCCGCAGGCGCCCGCAGAGCCGGGCCTGCCGCCTGGCTCCGGCGACCACCCGGCCGAATATGAGCCGGTGATCCAGCCGACTCAGCGCTGGTTGCCATCGCTGGTCTGGGTGATTCCTATCATCGCCGCGCTGGTCGGCTTGTCGCTGGTGGTCCAGGCCGTGCTGCAACGTGGGCCGACCATCACCATCACGTTCAAGACCGCGGAAGGTATCGAGCCCGGCAAAACCAAGCTCAAATACAAGGACGTCAACGTCGGCGACGTGAAATCGGTTTCGCTGAGCCACGATTTGTCGCATATCCTGGTCAAGGTCGAACTGACCAAGGAAGCCGAGTCCTTCGCGGTCCAGGACACGCGTTTCTGGGTGGTGCGGCCGCGCATTGCCCTGAGCGGCGTGTCGGGACTGAACACTTTGCTGTCGGGCACCTACCTCGGGGTTGATGCGGGTAAGTCAACCGACTCGAAATCCGATTTTGTCGGACTCGAAAGTCCACCGGCTGTAACCGGCGACCAGCAGGGCCATCAATACATACTGCATTCGGAAAACCTGGGCTCGCTGGATATCGGCTCGCCGGTTTTTTACCGGCGGATCCAGGTAGGTCAAGTGGTCTCGGTCAATCTGGACCATGACGGCAATGGCGTGACCGTGGGTGTATTCGTCAATGCGCCCTACGACCGTTTTGTCGGCGTCAATACCCGCTTCTGGAATGCCAGCGGGGTTGATCTGCGGATCGACTCCGCCGGGGTCAAACTCAATACCCAATCGCTCGCCGCGGTGTTGATCGGCGGCATTTCCTTCCAATCGCCGCAAGGCCAGCCGCCCGGACCGCCCGCGCCGGACAACTATGGCTTTGGCCTGGCCGCCGACCAAAGCGACGCAATGCGGATTCCGGACGGAAAAGCGATCCCGGTGGTGTTTAATTTCAACCAATCCTTGCGCGGCTTGACCGTCGGCGCGGCGCTCGATTTCCGCGGCATAGAAATCGGCGAAGTGCAGAATATCGGCCTCGATTACGACAAAACCACGCATTCGTTCAAGATGCCGATTACGGTGCTGATGTATCCGAACCGCCTCGGCCCGACCTTTGCCGCGCACGTGCAAAACGGCTCGCGCAGTGAAGATCAAATCCTGGTCTCGACGCTGGTCAAGAATGGTTTGCGAGCGCAGTTGCGCACCGGCAATCTGCTGACCGGCCAGTTATATATCGCGCTCGATTATTTCCCCAAAGCCGGGCCGGTCACCATCGACCTGACCAAAGAGCCGCTGGAACTGCCTACGGTGCCCAACACGCTGGATCAATTGCAGAACCAGGTGGCCGACATTGCGAAGAAACTCGACGCGGTGCCGTTCGACCAGATCGGCAACAATCTGAACACCGCGTTGAAGAGCGCCGACAGCTTGTTCAAGCAACTCGATACGCAGGTCGCACCCGAAGCGAAAGCCACCTTGACCGAGGCGAAAAAAACCTTCGGCGCGGCACAACAGACCCTGGGCCAGGATTCGCCGCTGCAAACCAATGTCCAGCAAGCGTTGCAGCAACTGAATCAGACCCTGCAGACGCTCAATTCGCTGGCCGATTATCTGGAACGCCATCCGGAATCGCTGCTGCGCGGCAATCAAGGAGATAAAAAATGAGCCACACGACCGCCTTGAAGTCGCACCGCCTGCACCGCTCCCTGGGCGCTGCCGGACTGGCCGCGACGCTGCTGCTGGGCGCCTGCGCCGAATCGGCTCCGTTCAGTTATTACACGCTGGTCGGGCCGGTCGCCGCCGCTCCGGCAACGCCCATCCCGCTCGGCACCGCGCGCGCACCGGTGCTGATCGAGGTGATGCCGACCAATGTGCCGCAGCAGGTGCAACGCCCGCAACTGGTGCTGACCACGGGCGGTGGCCAAGTCAAATTCCTCGAACAGCAGCGCTGGTCGCAGCCGGTCGCCGACGAAATCTCGCAAGCCTTGTCGCAAGACCTGACTCGCAGCTTGCCCGCGATCGATGTCTACCGCAGCACGCACGCCGATACCCAGGCGGTTTATCGCATTGCGCTGAATGTGCAGCGCTTCGACTCGGTGCCGGGCAGCCGTGCCACCCTGGATGCCGTGTGGAGCGTGACCTTGAACCCGCGCGGCGTGGCCATGACGTGTCACACCACAGTGAACCAGCCGGTGGCGGCCGGCGGCTTGAGCGACGGCGGCACCGACTATACGGCGCTGGTGCTGGCGCACCGTCAGGCAATCCAGCAGTTGGCGGGACAGATCGGCATCGCGATCGGCACCCTTGGGCGCCTGTCCGGCAGCGCGATGACGGCCACCCCAGCTAGCGGGGCTACGGCCGGCGTGACGCCAGGCCCTGTCATAGCCTGCCCCACCGCATCCTGAGCGGGTTTGACAGGTTTGACAGGTTTGACACCCCGCGGCTCGGCACCCAGTTTGGCACCGAGCCTTGAAACGGCAATCAAGCCGCCGGGGATCAAACCGACCAGGGTCCGGGCATCGGCTGGCCTGGGGCGGCGTGGGCCGCGTACAATACGGGTTTTAGCGGCTTTGCTCGGCAAAGCCCACCTCTTGCCGACCCACGCCCATGCCCATATTTGAACTTTTTGCGCCTTGCCCGCGCGGCCTCGAAGCACCGCTTGCGGCCGAACTGCGCGAGATTGCCAAGCACACACCCCTGAATGTCGGCGCCGAAGTACCCGGCGGCGTCCATTTCCGCGGCGACTGGCCGGCAATTATGGCGGCCAATCTAAAGTCCCGGATCGCCAGCCGCGTGCTGCTGCGCATGGCGCAGCGCAGTTATCGCAGTGAAAACGATATTTTCGAATTGGCCGTCGAGCAAGAATGGGAACATTGGTTTACCCATCTGCAGACGCTGCGGGTCGATGTCACCGCCATCAAGTCGCCGCTGCGCAGTCTCGAATTTGTCACCTTGCGGGTCAAGGACGCGATTTGCGACCGCTTGCGCGACAAGAGCGGCGACCGGCCCAATATCGACACCACCAATCCGGACGTGCGCGTTTATGCCTTCCTCACCGCCACTCATTGCACCCTGTATCTGGACACTTCGGGCGAACCGCTGTTCAAGCGCGGCTGGCGGCTCGACAAAGGCGCCGCCCCGCTGCGCGAAAACCTCGCCGCCGGCATTCTGAGCCTGTCCGGCTGGACCCCTGGCACTTCGCTCTACGACCCGATGTGCGGCAGCGGCACCTTTATCGCCGAAGCGACGCAAATGGCCTTGGGCATTGCGCCCGGCACCCATCGCAGTTTCGGTTTTGAAAAGCTCAAACGGTACGAAGGCAAAACCTGGACCGCCATGAAAGGCGCCGCGCTGCAGCATCATCGCGAAGCGCAAGGCGCCAGCGCCGACCTGGGTATTTACGGCAGCGATATTTCCGGCGATATGCTGGTCAAGGCGCGCAGTAATCTGGAGCGTGCCGGCCTGCCTGAAATGCCGTTGAAACAAATCGATGCGCGCAATATGACACCGCCCTTCGACACTCCGGGCATCCTGATCGCCAACCCCCCTTACGGTGAGCGGATCGAGATTCGCGGCCCGCGCGGCGAACTGCGCGAAGTACGCGATGTAGCCCACGAAATGGGGCAAGACGAGGACGATCACGGCTTCCGCCGCGAGCAGCCGGATCAAACCGATGCCGCGTTTTTCAAAGCCATGGGCGATGCGCTGAAACAGCGTTTTACCGGCTGGCAAGCGTATATCCTGACCTCGGACCGTACCTTGCCGGGTCAGCTACGCCTGCGCGAAGCCTTGAAAACGCCGCTGTTCAACGGCGCGCTGGAATGCCGTTTGTTCAAGTTCGACCTGATCGCGGGATCGGTGCGGCAGCGTCCTGCCGCTGCCGGTGATATGCCGGCTTAAGCCGATGTCGCGGGGCTTTGGCTGCCACCGTCAAGCGGTTCCTTTGAAGCGGTTCCTTTGAACCAGCGGAGTGTGCCGCCGAAGATTCGAAACCGCTGAATTGAGCCTGATCCGCCGCCGCTTTGCACAGCCCACTAAAACGCGGGCTGTGCAGTTGCGTTTTACTGCGCTCTGGCGAAACCCTGCATATCGTTGACGAATTCGTCGAGCAAGGACATCGCGGTATTGGGCATGGTGACGATATGCGCATGCTGGCCGTCACTGACCAGTTGCCATTTACGCTGAAGCTCGGACGGCACCGGCGGAAACACCACAGTCAAGGCCTGGGGATTTAGCCAGGCGGGAATCCCCACGTCGCATAAAGCAGCCTGCAAAAAACCGGCCTTGGTTTCGGCATCGCGAAAGCGGCTTTCGAAGCCGGCCGGACCCAGTTGGTTAATCGCAAACCACAGGCATAACACCGACAGCGCGTTACGCAAGCCACCCAAGGTCGAATCGGCACAGCCGATATACGGCACCTCGCGACTGACCCGTTCGCTCAAACTCTTGCGTGTCAAAACCACGCCGCACGGCATCGGTGCGCCGATAAAATTGTGACCGCTGAAGGTTATGCTGTCGGCGCCATGCGCCAGATCGAAACCGCCCGCGTAGTCGCTAAAATGCAGGAATGCACCGCTTAGCGAAGCATCCGAGTGAATGAAATGTTGCGTCACCCCGGCCTCTTGCAGCACGCGGCGAATCTGGGTGACGTCGTCTTTGGCTTCGGTCATGGGGGTGCCGATATTCGCCACCACGATGATCGGGCGGCCGGGCAGCGCGGTTAGACGCCCGGCCAGATCGTCATAGTCAATTTCGCCACTGGATTGCACCGCCACCTGCTCGCTGTCGAGCCGTAGCAAGTGGCAATTTTTGGGCACGTTGTAATGTGCCGCGGTGGAAAACAAGACTATTGCGTCGGGATAGAGTTCACGCGCGAGGGCCAGGCTGAAGAGGTTGCCTTCGGCGCCACCGGTTGTCACATAACCCCAATAATCGTCTTCCGGCGCGCGAAAGTGCCGGGCATAAAAATCGATCACTTCGCGCTCGAAAACCTTGGTATTGATGCCGTAATGGCCTTCGGCAAAAGGATCGCCCAGATTATGTAGCGGCAACTCAAGAAAATTGGCAAGAAAACCGTAGTTGAAATCCTTGGCCATGGGAAAACCCAGGGAATAGGCATTTTGCATGCCCATATCATTGAGAAAATTTCTAAAACGATCTTCGATCACGCGATTCATGCCGCCTTGCCGGTCGCTCATGTACTGCCGCACCCGACGGTCGGTATTGAGATCCATATCTGCCTTATTTGCGAAAAGCGCCCCTTTTAACAGTTTTAAGCACAACGTTAAATATCGCTGCCCTCAAGAAAAAAACAAGACCGATCCCTGTCATCTGCCCCCTCCTGGTGGGCGCAAATTGTTGCTGATTCAAGCTATCCTTGGGGCACCATGCAAACAGCCCGCCAAACGTGCGTCTGGCGGGCTGTTCAGCGGCGGCTTGAGCTTGGGCTTGGTCAAACCCAAGCCGCCGGGACTAACTTTGAGTACGGGTGCGACACCCAAGTTTATTCAATCGCCCGTCCCATCTCCTCCACCACTTTCTTGGCATCGCCGAACACCATCATGGTCTTGTCCAAATAGAACAATTCATTGTCGAGACCGGCATAACCGGCCGCCATTGAACGTTTGTTGACGATAATGGTGCGTGCCTTGTAGGCCTCCAGAATCGGCATGCCGGCAATCGGCGACTTGGGATCGTTCTTCGCCGCCGGGTTGACCACGTCGTTCGCCCCCAGCACCAGCACCACGTCGACCTGACCGAATTCGGCGTTGATCTCGTCCATCTCGAACACCTGATCGTACGGCACCTCGGCTTCGGCCAACAGGACGTTCATATGGCCCGGCATACGGCCGGCCACCGGGTGAATCGCATAACGTACCTGCACGCCTTTTTCCGTCAGCTTCTCGGCCAATTCCTTGAGCGCATGCTGCGCCCGGGCTACGGCCAAACCGTAACCCGGCACAATCACCACCGACTCGGCATTCGACAGTAAAAACGCCGCATCGTCGGCCGACCCCGATTTGACCGGGCGCTGTTCCGCGGCCGGCCCGCTGGCGGCGCCGGCATCGTTACCAAAACCGCCCAGCAGGACGTTGATAAACGAGCGATTCATCGCGCGGCACATGATGAAGGAGAGGATGGCCCCGGACGACCCAACTAGTGAGCCCGAAATAATCAGCATCGGGTTGTCCAGCGAGAAACCGATACCGGCCGCGGCCCAACCCGAGTAGGAGTTGAGCATCGACACCACCACCGGCATATCGGCGCCGCCGATGGGGATGATGATCAGCACGCCGAGCAAAAAGGCGATGGCCGTCATGATGATAAAAGGCAGCCAGCTTTGGGTGAGGAAGAAAATCACGCCGAAGCCGATCATGGCCAATGCCAGCAGCAAGTTGAGCAGATGCTGGCCGGCGTAGGTTACCGGCGCGCCCTGAAACAGGCGGAACTTGTATTTGCCCGAGAGTTTGCCGAACGCGATGATGGAACCGGAAAAGGTAATCGCGCCGACGAAAGTACCGACAAACAGCTCGATCCGGTTGCCGTAAGGCAGCGGATCGCCGGCGGCGGCCAAACCGAAAGCCGACGGCTCTGACACCACCGCATAGGCGATACATACCGCCGCCAGGCCGATCAGCGAATGCATCGCGGCGACCAGTTCAGGCATCTTGGTCATCTCGACCCGAGCCGCCACAAATGCGCCGATCGAGCCCCCGACCACCAAGGCACCCAGCAGCAAACCCAGGCCCAAGCCAAGACCGCCCTGCGACTGCTTGACGATCAGCGCCAGCGTGGTAACGATGGCAATGGTCATGCCTATCATGCCGAACAGGTTACCGGTGCGCGCCGTACGCGGATGCGACAGGCCTTTGAGCGCCTGGATAAAACACACCGACGCGATCAGATATAACAGCGTGACAAGGTTCAAACTCATGGTGCCTCCCCGGCCGCATCGGCTTTTACCTTGGGCTCTTTTTTCTTGAACATCTCCAGCATGCGCCGGGTGACTAAAAAGCCGCCAAACACATTGACCGCGGCCAGGCCCACCGCCAGCGTACCGAACACCTTGCCGGTCGTGCCATAGGTGAGCGCCGAGGCCAGCATGGCGCCGACAATCACAATCGCCGAAATCGCATTGGTGACGGCCATCAGCGGAGTATGCAAGGCCGGCGTGACAGTCCAGACCACGTGGTAGCCGACGTAAATGGCCAGCACAAAAATAATCAGATTAATGATGGTGGGGCTAATGATTTCCATGAGGGTCTCCCTTAAACCTTGCGCAGAACCTGACCGTCGCGGCACAACAGCGTCGCCGCCACGATATCGTCCTGGGTGTCGATGGTGAGTTGGCCTTCCTTGTCGACAATGAGTTTCATAAAGTCGAGCAGGTTGCGTGCATACAGCGAGGACGCGTCAGCCGCCACCGTGGCCGGCAAATTGGTATGCCCGACAATCTGCACGCCGAATTTGGTGACCGTTTTATCGGCTTCGGTCAACGGGCAATTGCCCCCGCCCGCGGGGCCCCAGGCACCGCGCCCGGCTGCCAGGTCGACGATCACCGAGCCCGGCTTCATCGCCTTGACCGTTTCTTCCGAGATCAAGGTCGGGGCTGCGCGCCCCGGGATCAAGGCCGTGGTTATCACGATATCGGCCAGTTTGGCGCGTTCATGCACCTGTACCGCTTGCCGTTTTAACCAGCTTTCGGGCATGGGCCGGGCATAACCGCCGACACCTTCGGCGGCATCGCGCTCTTCCTGGGTTTCGAACGGCACCTCGACAAACTTGGCACCCAGCGATTCGATTTGCTCCTTGACCGCCGGACGCACGTCGGAGGCTTCCACCACCGCGCCCAGGCGCTTGGCCGTGGCAATCGCCTGCAGACCCGCCACCCCGGCGCCGAGCACCAGCACCCGTGCCGCCTTGACGGTACCGGCCGCGGTCATCAGCATCGGCATAAAACGCTGATACAGACCGGCCGCCACCAGCACCGCGCGGTAACCGGCGATATTTGCCTGCGACGACAGCACGTCCATGCTCTGGGCGCGCGTGGTGCGCGGCGCGGCTTCGAGGGCGAAGGCGGTCAAGTTGGCGGCGGCGAGCCGCGCGATATTGTCGGCATCGAACGGGTTCAGCATGCCGATCAGCACCGTGCCGGCTTTGAGCTGCGCCAATTCGGCCGCCACCGGCGCTTGCACTTTAAGCACGATCTCGGCGCCCCAAGCGGCGGCCAGGTCCACCAGTTCGGCGCCGGCTGCGGCGAACGCGTCGTCGGTATAGTAGGCGCCGTCTCCGGCGCCGCGCTGCACCGCGACGCGATGGCCTTGCGCCACGAGCTTTTTAACGGTCTCCGGCGTCGCGGCTACCCGCGCCTCACCGGGCCGCGTCTCTGCGGGCACTCCAATGTGCATGGTGAATTCTCCCATTCGCTGATCGTGAATTAAATGCCTAGCCGTCAAAGCACCCCCGGGCGATTTGACGGAACCGGACTGAGCTTACCCTAAACTGGAAAAATGGGGCATGGGCATAGTCCTCGAAACACCACACTCCGGCGCACAGAAAGGTAGATAAGCGCAGATAACGGTGCGAGTCTGTGGCAAAAGCCGGTCGGCGGTACAATGCGGTTCCGCGCGAAACAAGCTCCTCCCACCATGAAACCGCAACCTTGGGCGCCCCATGTCACGGTGGCGGCTGTAGTCGAACACCCGGCCGAGCCCGATTACCAAGGCCCGGCGCGCTTTTTGATGGTCGAGGAACATACCGTCGACGGCTTGCGGCTGAATCAGCCCGCCGGGCATCTGGAAGCGGGCGAAACACTGCTGGATGCGGTGCGGCGCGAGACGCTGGAAGAAACTGCGCGGGCTTTTATGCCGCGGGCGCTGGTCGGCGTTTATATGACGCATTTTGCCCGGGTGGGGCTGGCCGACGCGACTTATCTGCGGTTTACCTATTGCGGCGAAGCCGGTGAGGTTTTAGCCGGGCGCGAGCTGGATCGCGACATCGTCCGCACGTTGTGGATGACGCTGGACCAGCTACGGGAAACCCAGTCACTGCATCGCACGCCGCTGGTATTGCGTTGCGTCGAGGATTACCTGGACGGCCGGCGCTTCCCGCTGGACCTGGTGTATACCGATTCGGTGGCACCACTGCCTTGAACTGGGCGTAGCCGCCGGTAGCGGCGCCGGCATCGCCGCCACACAACAATGCAGAGCCCTACATCTTGAAGCAGCAGGTCATTTTATGAAAAAACAACGTGTCGTAGTGGGTATGTCGGGCGGCGTCGATTCGTCGGTGACCGCCTGGCTGCTCAAGGAGCAAGGTTACGACGTGGTCGGCCTGTTCATGAAGAACTGGGAAGATGACGACGATAGCGAATACTGCTCCACCCGGCAGGACTGGATCGATGTGGTCTCGGTGGCCGACCTGATCGGCATCGATGTCGAAGCCGTCAATTTTGCCGCCGAATATAAAGACCGCGTATTCGCCGAATTCCTGCGCGAATATTCGGCCGGCCGCACGCCCAACCCGGATGTGCTGTGCAATGCCGAAATCAAATTCAAGGCTTTTCTCGACCATGCCGTCGAACTGGGCGCACAAACCATTGCCACCGGTCATTACGCTCGCGTGCGCCAGGCTGACGACGGGCTGTTCCAATTACTCAAAGCGACTGACCTGAGCAAGGATCAGAGTTATTTTCTGCATCGCTTGAACCAGCATCAACTGTCGCGCACGATTTTCCCGTTGGGCGAAATGCCCAAGACCGAAGTACGCGAAATTGCCGCGCGCATCGGCCTGCCCAATGCCAAGAAAAAAGATTCAACCGGCATTTGTTTTATCGGCGAACGGCCGTTTCGCGATTTTCTCAATCGCTACCTGCCGACTCAGCCGGGCCCGATGAAAACCCCCGACGGTCGCGTGGTCGGCGAACATATCGGCCTCGCCTTCTACACCCTGGGTCAGCGTAAAGGCATAGGCTTGGGCGGCAGCCGCGACAGCACCGGCGACCCGTGGTTCGCCGCCGCCAAGGATATCGCCGACAACACCTTGTACGTCGTGCAAGGCCATGATCATCCGTGGCTGCTCAGTCATACCCTGCATAGCGGGAATGCCAGTTGGGTAGCCGGTGAACCACCGCCGGCGGGCACCGTCTGCGCCGCCAAAACCCGCTACCGGCAAAGCGATGCCGCCTGCCGCTTCAGCCGCGACAGCAACGATAGCGAGGCCCAGTTCGGACTGACCTTCGATGAAGCACAATGGGCCGTGACGCCAGGACAATCCGCCGTGCTATACGCGGGCGACATCTGCCTCGGCGGCGGTATCATCGACCGCGCACTCATCGCTGAACCTGTCGTCGCGTCGTTGGCGTAAACTGCGCGAGCCGTCCCTTAAAACAAACTATTCGCCCCTATGCAGCAGCGGGCTATCGCACGGAGACATCGATGTTCTCGCGACGTTATTTGGCACTTTGGGCCTCGTTTGCCTTGCTCGCGATCGGCGCGCTACTTGTGGCCCGACACCTGATCGGCATCTATTGGCTGGCAATCCCGATATTGCTGGTGCTGCGCGGTCTGTACGACTTGAATCAACCGTCGCATTCGATCTTGCGTAATTACCCCCTATGGGGCAACTTCCGCTTTATTTTCGAATTTATCCGGCCTGAAATTCGCCAGTATTTTGTTGAAAGCGACACCGACGAAAAACCGTTCTCGCGCCAGCAACGCAGCATCGTCTACCAGCGGGCCAAAAACGACGTCGACAGCCGTCCGTTCGGCACCGAACTCGACGTCAAAGCGGTCGATCATGAATGGATCAGCCATTCGCTCGCGCCGACCGTGCTCGATCATCACGACTTCCGCATTATCGTCGGCGGCGAACGGGCCCTGCCGTATTCCTTGTCGCTGTTTAATATCTCGGCCATGAGTTTCGGCTCGATGTCCGCCAACGCGATACGGGCCTTGAATCTGGGCGCCAAAAAAGGCGGCTTTGCCCACGATACCGGCGAAGGCTCGATCTCCGCTTATCACCGCGAAAACGGCGGCGACATCATCTGGGAAGTCGCTTCCGGTTATTTCGGCTGCCGCCGCGACGATGGTCATTTCGATGCGGAAAAATTCGCGGCGCAGGCGTTAAGCCCGCAGATCAAGATGATCGAAATCAAGCTGTCGCAGGGTGCCAAGCCCGGTCATGGCGGGGTCTTGCCGGCAGCCAAAATTACGGCGGAGATTGCCGCCACACGCGGCGTGCCGATGGGCCAGGATTGTATCTCGCCCGCCACTCACTCCGAATTTTCGACGCCGCGCGGCTTGCTTGAATTCGTCGAGCGTCTGCGCACGTTATCCGGCGGCAAACCCACCGGCTTCAAACTCTGTATCGGCCATCCCTGGGAATTTTTCGGCATCGCCAAAGCCATGCTCGAAACCGGCATCCTGCCCGACTTTATTGTGGTGGACGGCGCGGAAGGCGGCACGGGTGCCGCGCCCCTGGAGTTCACCGATCATGTCGGGGTACCGCTGCAAGAAGGCCTGCTGCTGGTGCACAACACCCTGGTCGGAATCAACCTGCGCGACAAGATCAAGCTGGGCGCCAGCGGCAAGATCATCACCGCCTTCGATATGGCGCGTATTCTCGCCATCGGCGCGGACTGGGTCAACGCAGCCCGCGGTTTTATGTTTGCCCTCGGCTGCATCCAGGCCCAAACCTGCCATACCGGCCGTTGCCCGACGGGGGTCACGACCCAGGATCCGATTCGTCAGCGCGCACTGGTGGTGCCGGACAAATCGGATCGCGTGGCCAGCTTCCACCGCAATACCTTGCATGCGCTGAAGGAATTGATTCAGGCTGCCGGCTTGCGCGATCCTTCCGAACTGCACGCACACCATATTGTGCGGCGCACCTCGTCGTATGAGGTCAAATTGACGTCGGACTTGCTCAAGTATCTGGAGCCCGGCGATTTGCTGACCGGCAATTTCCGCTACCAGCTCTATGAGAAATGGTGGCCGCTGGCTCGCGCCGATAGCTTCACCTTGAAATAAAACCGGCTTCGCCAGCAATCCGTCGCCCAAATAAGCAAGGCACCATGCGCGGTGCCTTGCTTACTTGGAGCATTGCGCCACGTTGAAAGGGACTAGAAGCGGGTCCGCAAGCCAACCCCAAACACCACTTGATTCGGTGAGGCAGCGGTACCGCCGGCGTAGGTGCCGGCACCTTCGAATTCACGCTGAATGCCATCGGCGCCCAAGGCAAACCCGCCGGACAGGTGCTGATAGGTACTCAACGCGTATATGTCTGTACGTTTTGACAATGCGTAGTCCGACGACAGGCTGAATTGATTCCACTTCGGCGCAGCGGCGCCATCGGCGCTAGTGTAGCGGCCATCGGTATAGGTGTAAGCGACGCCCAAAGTCAGCGCCGGGGTCAGGTTGTAATGGGCATTCACTTCGTAGTTGGTGAAACGTACATTGGCCGGCGTAGCACCCGCGAAGGCAGTGCCGCCGGAGAAGTCCTCGCCATTATTCAGCTGGGTATCGGTGATCACGAAACCGACATTGGCCGCGCCAAAGCTGTAGTTCAGGCCGCCGCCGAAGGTCCGCTGACGCTGCGCGGTGAATTGGCTATCCCCGATATAGTCAACTGCGCCGGAATTGTTACGCTCAAGTGTCTGGTAGGGACCGTTGTTCAACTGCGTATAAGCCAATGCCGCCTTGATCGGACCGTTTTCATAGGTCGCGCCCAAACTATAGGCGCGATTGTTGGCAAACTCACCCGCCTGGTTCGAGAACCCGTACAAGCCGCCGAAAACCAGGCCGCTGTAGTTGGGGCTGGCATATTTCACCGAATTATCGATGCGGAACGTGCCGGCCATATTGTCGTTATCCATCGCATGAGCAAAGGCATTGCCGCCCTTGTCGTTGAAATTCTCAAACGACAGGCGGCTGACATAGTCGTACATGAATTCGTCTTGACGGCCCAGGGTCAGGGTGCCGGCGGTGACGCTTGAAAGACCGACATAGGCATTGCGGCCGAATTCGCGACCACCCTGACTGAAGGTGCCGTTACCCACGTCGAAGCCATTTTCCAGGTCAAATACGGCCTTCAGGCCACCACCCAAATCTTCAGTACCTTTCAGGCCCCAAAGATCACTTTGCATCAAGCCGCTGCCAAAACGGAAATCGCTGCTGCCGTGGCTGCCGCCGGTGCTGGAATTGAAGCCGCGCACATTATTGGTGTAGCTCACCCCGGAGTCCATCAAGCCATACAACGTCACGCTACTTTGTGCGTGAGCAATCGAAGCTGACACGCCGGTCAGCGCCACAAGCAGAAGCCTTTTTTTCATCCGTTTAACTCCAAAAACATGGTCAACTCTGCTCAATCGAGGCGTCAGAACAGGCTGCGCCGACACTTTCGCATCGTGAGGAAGACGGGAGTATAAGGAGCTGCTACAGGAGAAATAAGGTGTGGTGCAGGATATAGGACGACTTACTTGAATCTTGTCCAAACCCGTGGCTTACCGCGTGGCCGAGCAAAGGAATTGCTCGGCGTTGCGTGGTTGACGTGATTCAGGGGCGATGTTGGCAAAAGCAGGCAACCGGCACTACCCGCCCTCAAGAGCGGCAGGAGCCAGTCGAGATAGAAAGGGGGCCGCGTGCAGCGTTGGCTAGCCGCCCACCCCGACATAAGCAGTTCCACCCGCATTGCGACTGCGTTGGCTCAGCGCGCCGGTGCCAACGTTCGATTCAGCTTGCACATTGTAGATGGCCCGCCAGCCCGAACCGAGATCGACCGATCCAGCCACGCCCACCACGTCATCTTGCATCATGCCGCCGCCAGAATGAACCTCGCTGCCATGGCCGCCGGCCGGGCCACCGGCGTTACTGACGTAGCCCACGCTGGTGTCCAGCATGCCGTATAGCGTGACGCTATTTTGTGCCTGGGCGGCGGAAGCAAACAGGCCGGCCAGTGCTGCCAATAAAAGTGTCCGTTTCATGTGCTTTGCTCCAAAACGTATACCCAGTATTTATACACCGATTTGAGAAAATGCAGCCACCCTCAAGTGTCACAGGATATAACGCCTGGCGGGGGCAAGTCATGAGCCGCCGCCAGGCTTCGGACAAGGGGAAGGATTGGGTTTGCAGCTGAAACGCAGAGGGTGTTGCCACGCTTCGGCATGGCTTGATTGCGCATAGGCATAGACTAGGCATGCTGCAACGCCTAGTCCAAAAATTTCGAAATTACTGGGGAGCTGTATCGATAAACGACTGGCGCTGCATCAGCTTGTCTTGATGCCTGGCCAGGTTCGGGTGCGTCTCGCGCCAGTCGATTTCAGGCAGACGGAACTCCAGCCAGCCCAAGGCACACGCTACGGCGACATCGGCCAAAGTCAGGTGATTGCCCGCACACCAGGGCTTTTCGCCCAATCCGTTTGAAATCGCCGCCAAACCGTCGGTGATTTTCAAGCGCTGCCGGGCCAGCCATTTTTCGCTGCGTTCATGCGGCTGGCGCTCGCGCCCTTCGATGCGGATCAACACCCCTGCCTCGGCCACGCCATCGGCCAGGGCTTCCCAGCAGCGCACTTCAGCCCGCTCGCGGCCGGACGGCGGAATCAGCTTGCCGACCGGGGTCAAGGTGTCAAGGTATTCGCAGATGACCCGCGAATCGAATACGGCCTCGCCGTCTTCCATCACCAGACAGGGAATTTTGCCCAGCGGGTTGTAGTCGCGAATGGTCGTGGTGTCGGACCAGACGTCCTCCAGCACCAACTGGTAGTCGATTTTCTTTTCAGCCATCACAATCCGTACTTTTCGTACGAAGGGGCTGCCAAGCGCACCGATTAATTTCATCTCTGCCCTTTTTATTGCCGAATTCTATCTTTACATGATCTTAAAACGGCTCGATAGATAGAATGCTTAACGCATGAGGGATGTCTCCGGATTACAACATTGCGATAAAAAATCTCTATCCAGACGCGGCGGCTTGACGTTGACGCTATCAGCCTCAGACCGTGTAACTGCCGACACATGAGTTCGACGCACCGTTTAGGTGCTTTTCCGACCCAGGCCGCCCTCGCCGCCGCTCACTGTAAAAGAAAATTTATACCCGAGGACTGGGGCATTTTCTTGACGACGCAAGTCAAGATCGTCCGTCGCACCCACAATCGCGTTCGACGGCGGCGTGAGTGATAAAATCGCATATTGTTTAAAGGCCCAGACCATGTCCGATACCCGTATAGATTCCTCGACCGAAGCACTCAACGCGCTGACCGCGCTCTCGCCGATTGACGGCCGCTACGCCGCGAAGACGGCCGCCTTGCGTGACTGGCTCTCGGAAGCCGCTTTTATGCGGCATCGCGTGCAAGTCGAAATCCACTGGCTGATTGCGTTATCGCACGCCGGCCTGAGCGAAGTGCCGCGCTTTTCCGCGAGCGCCGAAACCTTCCTGCTGGATTTGGCGGAACGCTTCAGCACCCATGATGCGGCCCGCATCAAAGACATCGAACGGGTCACCAACCACGACGTGAAAGCCGTCGAATATTGGCTCAAAGAAGCGGTCAAGGGCCAGCCGGAACTTGAAGCCGCCAGCGAATTCATCCATTTCGCCTGCACCTCCGAAGATATCAACAACACCTCGCACGGGCTGATGCTCAAAGGCGCGCGCGAACACGTGATGTTGCCCGCGCTGCACGCGCTGCGCGACAAATTGGTCGCCCTGGCCCATGACCACGCCGACCAACCCATGCTGTCGCGCACCCATGGCCAACCCGCCAGCCCGACTACCTTGGGCAAGGAACTGGCCAACGTGGCCGCGCGCCTGACACGCGCCATCGAGCGCATAACAGCGGTTGAATTGCTGGGTAAAATGAACGGAGCGGTGGGCAACTTCAACGCCCATCTGTCGGCCTACCCGGAACTGGACTGGGAAGCGTTCTCGCGCGCCGTGGTCGAACAGCGCCTGGGCTTGAGCTTCAACCCCTACACCACACAAATCGAACCACACGACTATATGGCCGAGTTGTTCGATGCCGTTTCGCGCGCCAACATTATCTTGCTCGATTTGAACCGCGATATCTGGGGCTACATTTCAGTCGGATATTTCAAGCAAAAAACCAAGGCCGGCGAAATCGGCTCATCGACCATGCCGCACAAGGTCAACCCCATCGATTTCGAAAACTCGGAAGGCAACCTGGGCCTGGCCAACGCCATGCTGCGCCATCTCGCCGACAAGCTGCCCGTGTCGCGCTGGCAGCGCGACCTGACCGACTCCACCGTGCTGCGCAATATCGGCGTGGCCTTCGGCTACGCCCTGCTGGCCTACGACTCGTGCCTGCGCGGCCTGAACAAACTTGAAGTCAATCCGCAACGTTTGAACGACGACCTCGACAACTGCTGGGAAGTTTTGGCCGAGCCGGTGCAAACGGTGATGCGCCGCTACGGCATCGCCAACCCCTATGAACAACTGAAAGAACTGACCCGCGGCAAAGGCATCACCCGCGAAGCCTTGCAAGCCTTTGTCAGCGGCTTGGCGATTCCGGACAACGCAAAAGCGTTGTTGCTGGAAATGACGCCGAGCAATTATGTCGGCAAAGCCGTGGCACTGGCCAAGCAGATTCGGTAAGGCGGCATGCGGGCTGCCTGCTTGGGCGGTCCGCTTTTCAGTTAACAGCACCTGGGTTTCCGCCCCAACCGGAACCAACCGATCGCGCCAAATTAGCGGCCGCGCAAGCTCGGCCCAAATGGAAGAACCAGATCATCAATGGTTCTTCGAATGTGCAGCATATTTTGATTCGATGCAGCGGCGGATCAAGGTTATTCAGCCCGATTCAGCCAAGCGGAAACCCCATCATTTCAGCTTGACGCTACACTTCGGATTCAACCTGCCGACCTTATAACAATGCCGCTCAGCCACGATCCCGATTTTTGCACCCTGCTCACCGCCAGCCACCTCCGCTTGACCGGCATCGCACTGCTGGAGCCAGCCCTGACGCCGGCCGATGCCGCACGCTGGCTGTATGAAGACGCACCGTTTTGTGTGGTGGCGCACAACACCGACGCGGACCCGCGGTTTATTTACGCCAACCGCGCCGCCCAGCGATGTTTTGAATACACCTGGGAAGAAATGACTCAGTTGCGCTCGCGGCTTTCGGCCGAGCATCCGAATCGGGACGAGCGGGAAAAATTGCTGAAGGCGGTGCGAGAGAAGGGTTATGCCAGCGGCTATCGCGGCCTGCGGATAGCGAAGTCGGGTAGACGTTTCTGGATCGAGAATGTGACCGTATGGAATTTGGTCGATGGCAAGGGGGTGTACCGCGGCCAGGCCGCCACCTATCGTCAGTGGCAGGACGTGTAGCCGTCGCTCGCGCCCTGTTCCGCACATTCGTTCGATATGAAATTTATCGAACAGTTTCGGCAACAGGGTACGCGCTGCTTTAATGCGTTACTGCTTAGTGCGCCCCGCCGTGCCGCGCCAATTCGCTGGCGGTATGCGCCAGATGGGAAATTTCGTCCCAGTTCTGCGCTTCGACGGCCGCCTTCGGCACCAGCCATGAACCACCGACGCACACCACATTCGGCAGTGCGAGGAAGTGCGATGCGGTGTCGTAAGTGATGCCGCCCGTGGGGCAGAATTTCAGTGTCGGGAACGGGCCGTGGAAGGCTTTGAGCATGGCCACACCGCCGGCTTGCTGGGCGGGGAAAAATTTGACGGTTTCGTAACCGGCTTCAAGCGCGGCGATAATGTCGGACGGGGTCATCACACCGGGTAGCAATGGCAAGCCGGCATCGCGCGCGGCACGGTCCAGCGTCGGCGTTAGGCCCGGCGAGACGCCGAATTGGGCACCGGCCTTGACCGCTGCCAGCACCTGATCGGCACGCGTCAGGGTACCGACACCGACCACGATATCGTCGGCAATCTGGCTGGCACGTTCGATCACTTTCAGGCCCGCTTCGGTGCGCAAGGTAATCTCCAGCACCTTGACGCCACCCGCATACAGCGCGCGGCACACCGCTACGCCTTGTTCTACGTCGTCGAATTGCAGCACCGGGATCACCGGGCCCAGGCTGGCAACATGTGCAATATCGTGGATTTTTGTCATTATTTACTCCTGTTCGCCGAGAAGAGTTCCGAACACCGATGCGCCATATTCGGCGGGTGCTGCGGCACTACGAAACACACCAAATAATTCGCGACCGAAACCGACTTCGTGCTCGGCTGCAGCCTCGGGTTGCTCGACTTCGCGCTGCGCCCAAACGGCGGCATCGATTTCAATCTCAAGGATACCCTGTTCGGCATCGAGTACGATCATATCGCCGGTCCGTACTTTACCTAACGGTCCGCCCAGCACAGTTTCCGGCGACAGGTGGATCACGGCCGGCACCTTGCCCGAGGCGCCCGACATGCGGCCGTCGGTGACCAACGCGACATGAAACCCTTGATCCTGCATCACGCCCAAGAGCGGCGTCAGACGATGCAGCTCGGGCATGCCGTTGGCACGCGCACCCTGGAAGCGCACCACGGCGACGAAATCACGTTTCAATTCGCCCGCATCGAAGGCCACCTGCACTTCCTCCTGGGAGTTGAACACAATGGCCGGCGCCTTCAGGCTGCGATGCTTGGGCGCCACCGCCGAAATCTTGATCACCCCGCGGCCCAGCTTGCCCTGCATTAAACGTAGACCGCCATCGGGGTCAAACGGTTCACTGGTGCCGCGCAAAACGCTGCGATCCGCACTCAATTCGGCGCCAGGCACCCAAGTCAACACCCCGTCAAGCAAACGCGGCTCTTCGGCATAACGCGACAAACCAGGGCCCGCCACAGTCTTGACGTTTTCATGAAGCAAACCGGCCGCCAGCATTTCGCGGATCAGGAATGCCATACCGCCGGCGGCATGATAGTGGTTCACGTCGGCGCTGCCGTTGGGATAAATACGGGCTAGCAAGGGCACGGCTTTCGACAATTGGTCGAAGTCGTCCCAGTCGATCAGGATCCCCGCCGCGCGTGCAATCGCAACCAGGTGCAAAGTGTGATTGGTCGAGCCGCCGGTGGCCAGCAACGCGGCGATGCCGTTGACGATGGCTCGCTCATCGATCACATGACCGACAGGGGTGTATTGGCCGCGTTCGGCG
>Ga0302221_10000565_pt1 | contig 26817 bp, 36 predicted proteins | sample II_Palsa_E2_1_FD_193517 | JGI IMG/M metagenome (GOLD analysis project Ga0302221, IMG submission 193517) | Peat permafrost microbial communities from Stordalen Mire near Abisko, Sweden - II_Palsa_E2_1 | ecosystem: Environmental > Terrestrial > Soil > Palsa > Peat permafrost | place: Sweden... | reverse complement strand
GAGAGTGCCCTGAAAGCGCACGGTGTACTTAAAGAAAATCAACCTATTACTGTTCCATCTTTTACTGTTATAATTAAAAATAGTGCAGCAGCGAGTGATGAAACTACTACTGATACTACTAATCTAAATGATATTCTATTCCCGCGCGCCTCTCTAGCGCACTCCACTGAAAGGACTAACTAACTAACTAATGTTCGACAATCTATGGACTCTTTTTTATCGTCATGGTATAACAAGTACTATGAATAAAACATTTTATTTTAAAGGTACGATAGTGCAAGCGCAAGAGCGCGCGCGCACTTACTGCACTAAGATGAAATATAAATATCTCAATGTAGTGCCTTTTATTACAGATATGGATAAAGAAGAAAAAGATTTCTTACATCCTGCTGATAATTATAAATTAGTTAAAGATAAAGAAACTGAAAAGGAGCTAGTTAGCAAATGAGTACAACCGTACTGCCGGCGTTTGTGCAAACTACAGTAACAAATACAACTACTCAACCAAATCCTAGTCTAACTACTACAACTACCCAACCTGCACAAAGCGAAGCTTCTAAAGTACTTGGTGTACTTTTTATACTAGGTACTACTGCTGCTTCTATTTTTATTAAAAATCAAAATCATGTACAAACTGCTAGTACTATTATTAATGTACTTTATGAGTTATTACCTTCCATAGAAGGAATTATATAACAGTATGGCAACTTTTACAGTAACTCAAGCTGATTTTGATAATACATTAACTCTTACTAATACAACTAATCAAACTTCTCAACCAATACCTTATCAGTATTGTGCTACATCAGCTAGTGCCGCGCGCCTTCTCGCGCATCTTAATAGTCTAGGACTCCACCCTACGCCTAGTTTAGATTTCCCTTATCCTGGTTGGCCACCAAATAACATTTACTCGCAAAGTGCTCAAGTACCATATCTTGATTTTACTAATGCTACTACAGGTGCTATAGATCACGAAAATGTAGCAGGCATACTTATTGAATATATGCTAGATGGTCAAGAATTAACTGATTATAATTGTACACAAAAATGGTTCCTTGGTGATGTTTAAAAATGAAAGAGTGGGAGTTTCTATGACAACACTAACATACATAGGCGTGAGCCAAGAGCAAGTTGATTCACTAACTAAGGAATTAACAAATGATAAAGCATCTGTAGTTGCTAATCCTTCAACACCGGGCACTTTTGATATTGTAGGGCATGGAGTAGAAGCTCTAGCTACTTATGATAGTAACTCGCTCGTGCTTACCGTAGTCGTGAAAAGTAAACCTTTCTACATCACGATGGATCACATTAAAAATTCTATCAGTGAAAAGCTAACAGCCGCTGGTGGACCTGATGTGGCAGCTAAAGGATAGTTAGTATTATGGCATCTAAAAAACTCAAAAGCATATCTATTCACTTTCATGGTCATGATGGGGATGGAAGTAAAAATGAGGGATTTCTAGTAGAACATCATTATCAACAGGATGGTCATGGCATGTATCATGAACCTAAATCTATGGGTGTAATGACTCATCATGGTGAATTGATGGATCATATTCATGAACATGTTTCTAAGCATGGTGCTGAAGATTCGAGCGCGCAAGAAGAACTCGAAGGCGGAAAGCAAAGTGCTGATGGAGAATCTGAAGAACACGATACTTCATGTGTACTTTGCGACCACGCGCGGGACGGTGAGGAAGCACTAAAACAAGCTAAAGTTACTAATATCAATAAACATGGTTATGAAAAGAAGACTGTTAATGATCCTAAGACTAAGTCTTCTACTTCTACTAAGCATCCAGGCTTTAAAGTTGTAGCTAAGAAAATAGCTTCCAAAGAAAATCTTTCTTCTAAAGCAGCTAGTGCTATTCTTGCCGCGCGATCGCGTGGGGCTAGTGCGGCTGCTCATAAAGCTAATCCTAGACTTAATAAAGTCGGATAATATGAAAAGCACAATATGTTTGGATTTTGATGGTGTTTGTAATTTATATAATGGTTGGACTGGTGAAGATAATTTATTAGAACCACGCCCAGGATTAGATTCTTTTATATCTTATATCATTACTAAACTTAATAAAAAAGTTGCTATATTTTCAACAAGACCTCCAGTTAAATTAAGTAATTGGTTTGTAAGTAATTTTCCTAATTTACAGGATCACATAAATTCTGGTGACTTATATTTCCCAGATAAAAAACCATCAGCACTCTATTATATCGATGCTTGTGCAATACAATTTAATGGTGATTTTGGTCAAACTATAAAAGACATAGATAATTTTAAAGTGTATTGGCAAAAATAAACTAATGGCACGACTTCAAGCATTAAAGCAACAATCTTTTTTGGAGCATTCCATAAGTCCTGCATCTTCTTCTTTAGTAGAAGGCGGTGCAGGCGCTTCGGACGGAATACCTAAGATGCATTCGTTTAAATCTTCTAATCCTATATTCAAAGCAACATCTCTTTTACATAACTTAAAGATTGGTGGTAGGGGTGGGGCGCGCACTTTGAAGCGACCACCTTCCATTAAAATAAGGATGCCTCACTTATGAGTGTGCAATACGCTGGGACACATCAGGTTTCTTTAATTGACAGCACTGGAACTAACTTTGCGTCTGAAACCAATCGACTTTATACGAGTGATGCAGCTAATACGCTCAACATTACTCAAGTTACAGTTACTACTGGTGGTGGCACACTTATTGCAGCTAATGCTAATAGATTAAAACTACGTATTATAAATACTAGCACTAATCCAGTCTACATTTCGACTAATGCTACTCCATCAACAACTAATGGTTTCTACTTAGCTGGCATAGTAGGCTATATGCTACCCACGCACTTTACTGGTGCTCTTTACGCGATATCAACTGGCGGTTCTGCGCTAGTGACACTTGATGAAGAAGCTACTTAAAGAAATATATGGCATCACAACAAATTAATGTCTTTAATAATCCTTTGGATACAATTTCTTATATCCAAAATGGTGATGGCACACTACAAAAGACTGTAGTTAATATTACCACTATACCTGTTGTTAATATACCTAATGAACTTAGTGCATTACAAACTCAATTGACTAGTCTACAAAATGGCACACAAAATACACAAACAATTGCAGTAATACCAATTTATCAAAGTGCAATAGCATTCTTACAATCGGCTACTTAAACTTATGGCACTTAGCGCAAACACTGTGTGGGAAGTTCGTGTAGCTGGTAGTGATACTAATGGTGGTGGATTTGTCACTGGTTCTGGCGGAACTGATTATTCACAACAAAATAGTGTAAATCCTAATGGTGGTAGTAACGGTTCTAGTGTGCTCGCAGCAGCGGCAGGAACTACAACTATTACGTGTACTGACGCACAATTTACTTCTGCAATAACGGGTAATATCGTATATTTTCAAGGAGGTAGCGGTTCAATAGCTGCACAATGGCGTCAAGCTACATATGTTAGTGCTACTACTATTACCATTGATACCGCAATAGCTACTTCCACTGGTATGACTATGAATGTAGGAGGTGCATTACAGACTGTAGGCCAACTTTCAGCACTACTAACAATAGGTGGAATGATTGCTTATTTGCTTCAAGCTGGTAGTGTGTTCCCAATTACATCCATTACTACTAGCGTACCGGGAGGATCGCTTAGTATAACGCAAAATATTTTTATACAAGGATATACTACAACACGTAGTCCTGGAAACTCTGATACCGCACCAACTATACAAGCACAAATCACAGGCGCTACATTTTTTTCTGGTAGTTCGGGTTGGGTAATACAAAATATAATCTGCGATGGAAATACTCCAACATACAATAGTCGTGTTGCAAACTCTGGTAGTGGGGTGTTTATTCTATGCACATTTAAAAACTTCGCCACCGCCTCAAACAATATCTTTACGGCGATTAAGTGTTATGCGACTACAAATTCAGCGGCGGTGTTCTCAGGTACCGCTATTAGTTGCGTTGCCTATAACAATACAGCAACTCAATTTGTTCCCGGAAGCGCCGCGATTCTTATTGATTGTATATCATATAGTAACACCGGGGCAGGAACCGACGGATTTAGTATAACTATCAATGCTGGTTTATGTAAGAACTGTGTTGCGTACAGTAATGGGCGTCATGGATTTAATCTTTCTGGTGGTACTAGCGGACTGGTTATTAACTGTCATGCAGAAAATAATACCTCTGATGGGTTTTTAATTAGCAATAATCTTAAAGTCCTGATTAATTGTTCTGTATATAATAACGGAACTAACTTCGCGATCTCCGGCAATAACTCGAACACTGGTTCTATTACTATTACTGTCGGTTCCGTATTTGTTAATGCAGCTTCTGGTAATTTTTTATTGAATAGTACTACAAGTCAGGGAGCATCTCTAAGAGCTGGTGCAGATCCTAGCTCTTTCCCTGGCGGCTTAACTTCTAATTATCGTGATATTGGTGCAGCACAACATCAAGACTCAGGTTCTGGTGGTGGTGTTATTTTCTTGTTCGATAGTTAGACTTTATGAATATAGAAGTCCAATTCGCTAATCCAGAACAAGAAGCTTTTTATAAAGCAGTCGCGCGCAATCAGTGTTTTAGTGGTGGCTTTAATAATGGTAAAACATGGGTTGGTTGTCTCAAATCTATGAATTTACTTAATATTTTTACAAACTATCGCATGTTTATAGGTCGCGAGAAATATACTGATCTTAAGCGCACTACGATGCAGACATTTTTTAAGATGTTGCCTTCAGAACTTGTTGTTACACACAATGAGCAAGATGGTTTTACATTATTACGTAATGGTTCTTTAATATATTGGATACACTTAGATAATGTGGATGAGAATACTCTTCGTGGTCTAGAAGTTAATAGTGGGTTAATAGACCAAGCAGAGGAAACTAGTGAAAAAGTGATAGATGTAGTTGATGCGCGCATTGGTAGGTGGGACGGTGTGATTGTGCCAGCACCACTACTAGAACTGCATGAAAAGATTTACAATACAAAATGGCCTACTAATAAATTTGGTAGATGGATTGTTCCATCTTACCTTATGTTACTTTCTAACCCTGATACCGAATTTCATTACATTTATAGACAATATCATCCCGATAGTCCTGAAAGGCGCGCAGGATATTTTTATATTAGTGGACAATGGCAGCGTGATCTTGGTTCTGAGGAAGGTTACGATGCAGCATTACAGCATGATCCAGAATGGGTTGATAAATATGTTTTAGGTAAGTGGGGATCAAGCGGGGCTGCTATTCATTATGTGCAAAAACAGAGTATCCTCGAACCCACAGAAGAACTTCTCGATCGCATACGTACAAAAGGAAATTTGTGTCGTATTCTTGACCACGGTGATAGTGCTCCTACTTGTTGTTTATGGTGCGCTGCGATTGACGGAGTTTATATTTATTATCGTGAATACTATGTGGCCAGTAAAGTAATTTCTTACCATCGTAAAGAGATAAGTGCCTTGAGTGCTGACGAAGAATATACTAATAATTATGCTGATCCTCAAATCTTTAAAAAAACTGCTCAAAAACAGGGCGGTTTTTGGTCTGTAGCGGATGAATATCGGGACAGTGATCTTAAAGTACCTGAACTTATATGGACGCCTGCTGATAATAATGAATTTGCAACACGGAATCGCATTAATGAACTTTTAATGAGTTCTAACAGATATCAACATCCTATAACTAAGGTAAGACCTGCGCCGGGTCTTTATCTTATTAAGAGTAGCGATAGCTATCCACAAGGTTGTCGTGAAGCTATAAGACAACTTGGCGCGCAAAGAAAAAAATTACTTGGCACATATGAAGGTAAATCAGTATATAGTGATGATCGTGATGATTCCATCCCGGATCACGCATATGACCCGATAAGATATTATACTGCAATGCATGGCACTAGTCCTGCTGCACACCAGAAAGCTGCCCCCCGTAATACTTTTGCATATTTTAATGCACTACTTAAACAAGGAATAGGGCGCGCGCACTTGCCTGCGAGTGTTGGTAAAAACTAATGAATAATGAATTTGGAGTTTATTCTCCTTGGCAGACACGCATTAAAAGTGCCAATAAATTGTATGGAGAATGGGAAGGTAGATTTAAATGTAAGTTACTCTATGAGTACTATGAAGGTTTTCAATGGAAACAACGAAGAGATTATCCGACAACAAATTATCTCCCTTACACGATAAACCTTTTTTACTCCACTATCAAGATAAAACTCGCCAGTTTACTTTTTCAAAAACCAAAATTCCTAATAACACCAACGCCAGGCAACTCGAACTGGAACGAAGATTTTGCAGTACAGGGTGCAACACTAAAGTCTGATGTTATTAATACAATATTTCGTAATAAAAATCTCAATTTTGCTAAACACGTAAAACTTGCCGCGCTTGATTCTTTTCATCGTTTTGGTTTGATAGAAGTGGGATACGCTAATGATTGGCGCAATCCGCAAAAGCAAGATCCTAAACTAAAATCATGGGATGATTCTGATATTACTGCGGAAGAAGATAAAGTTATTGATGAGAATTCTATTCCTATCAACGAACGCTTTTATGTAAAGCGCGTGCGTCCCGAGAGATTTCGATGTGCTACAAGTGAAGCCACCGATTTAAGTGACCATGATTGGTGTGGTTATTATGATTATTATTACACGCGCACTCTAATGAATACTAAAGGCATTAAGTGGCCTACGGAATTGAAAGGTGGCGGTTCTTATATAAGCGCGGAATATGCTAATGGTTTTGTAGGATCAGAAAAGGATGATATTTATAGACAGTTGTATATGGATGGGGAATTGTCCAGAGTGTGGCATATTTGGGATAATGTCAGCCATAAGCGATTGCTTCTTCTTGATGATAGTGAAATGTCGGAATTGTGGTCTGGTTCTTTTGAAAACTTACCATTTACAGATCTAAGATGGGATTTTCGTAATAAAGGTTTTTATCCTATTCCTCCTCTTTACCAATGGCTCAGTCCACAAGATGAGATAAATGAAGCGCGCGAGCAGACCCGTTCATACAGACGAAGATTCACTCGTAAGTTTCAATCACAACAGGGTATGGTTGATGAGGAAGAAAAAGAAAAATTCGCAAGCGGGCCCGATGGAATTATTATTGAAGTTAAACAACTTGATGCAATCAAAGCTATTGATAATCCAGAAATCGGGCCGACTAGTGAAAATGCATTGGTTATAGCTAAAGATGACTTTAATATAATTAGCGGCACAAGCGCTGAAGCGCGCGGTCAAGATTCAGATCGTGAAACAGCTACACAAGCTAAAATTGTTGATGTTAGAAGTCAAATTCGTGAAAGTGCAGAGCAGTTAGATTTTAGTGTATTTATGTGTTCTATTGCCGAGAATATGCTCGCGCTCTGTGAGGAAAGATTAGTTGAAGGTTTATGGATTAAATATACTAGTGCGCCTGGTCCACAAGATCAACAAATGGCGCAAGCGAGTGCTCCTCTTTATAAATACGTAACTAGTGAACAAATAGCTGATGGTTATGATTATGAAGTAGAATTCGATGTACAAAATGCAACACCTGCTGCCATGCAACAAGCCCAGCAAAGTTTTGTTAATTTCTTAGCTTTGTTGCAGAATCCTCTTGTTTTAATGAAACCTGCACTTATCCGTGAAGCAGCATATCGTGTTGGTTATCGTAATGAAGCTATCATAAAAGAATTTCAAGATGCTGCTATTGCACAGGCTAAGATGCAGGCACAACAAGCTCTCGCGCAACCTGGTGGTAAAAATCCACAAAGTGCAGCAAATACACAAAACGCTCAAATGGCTTCACCGAATCCTTCGATGATAGGGGCGCAGTTAAACCAACAATTACAATGAGCATATCGTTGGAAGTTATTTTTAATGCGTTAGAAGCACTAGCCTTAATTGCTTTCTACTATGGTGTTCTGAAAAACAAATTAGATACATCAGTACGCTCATTAGATAGAATAAACGCTAAAGTAGATCGTATACTTGAGGATCAGGTCAATAGTAAAATTCGTGAAAGTCAACAACCAATTGTAATGGACAATATAAAAGAAAAGCTAGAAGTACTTACTGATAGGGTTGATATGCACGATGAGGCCATTAAAAATATAGAAATAAATTTAGCTATTAAACATGCGAAAGGAAGGACAGTTTAAATGCCTGTAACTGAAGATGTTAGCTTGTCAAGCGCGATTGAAAAAGCAGTAGAGAGTCACAAAGATGATTTACCCGATCAGGATCTTTCAGATGTTATGCTTCCTTCTGGTAAAGAAGATGATACTATAGATAATACTAATAAAAATAAAGAGCAAGAAGACCTAGATCCGCAACCTGAAGTAGATCAAGATGCTGAGTATGGTCGTACTCTTGTTCAGGCATTAAAAGATCCCGCGCGCGCTGGTTATGTTATTGATATGCTTGCGCGTCAAGCCGGTTATACTAAAGAAACTGTTAATACTAAAACTGATGTAAAAGAGGCTAAAGCTGATCTTGTGGGGCTTCTTGAAACTGAACTTGGGGACGAACTTAAATTCTTAGCTCCTCGTTTGGGTAGAGCCCTTGATAAGTATCTTGAAAAGATGCGTGTTGAGCAAGTTCCTTCTACAGAAGTTCAAGAACTGCGAGCGCGCGTCGAAAATAGAGAAAAGCAGGAAGTGGAGCGAGAGATACAAACTGTTCACACTGCTATTTCTCAAGAATATTTTGGTGCTGATGATATGCCTGAAGATGTCGCAAAAGCTGTTAGTAAAGCTATGGATCAATTTCCCCCTAATGATCCAGATATGCGACCAACTACATATTATCGTAAGATTTTTAGTCTAGTTGCTGGAGAACGCGGTTTGAGTAAAAGAACAGCAAATCGCACAGAAAAAATTACGCGCGCGCAGCAAGATGCGCCTGCAAGACAATTAAGTGCAAACAATAGGGGCATTACTCCAAGTGTAAATGGTAATGCAAGAAAAATGACACTGGACGACGCGGTAAAACGCGCTGTTTCACAACTAGACGAGACTTTAAGAAAATGACGAGTAAACCCTAATGGCACTAACTTTTGGTAGTCAAACAGCACCTAATAATATTACAACTTACCTGGATTCGGTTTTTTCAACGAGTCTGGCTAATTATCGTAAGACACTTATTGATAATATTGGAGCAACTAATGCTCTACTTTATGATTTAATTAAAGGCGAAACTTATGAAGAAGCTGATGGCGGTACATACATTGCAGAAGAATTGATGTATGCCCTAGCTGCTGCTGATTCGTATGATGGTTATGATGAATTAAGCACACTACCCACTGATGGTATTACACAAGCACAATTTGAATGGAGACAAGTAGCTTCTCCTATTGTGTATAATACTAAAGAAGTAATTCAAAACCAACATAGAATTGTAAATCTTGTTAAGGCACGTATACAGCAGTCTGAGCTTGGTATTCAAGAAAATTGGGCACAAGCCTTTTTATGGGGTGCGGGAACAGGTAATATGACTACAGCACGCACTTCTTCTGTTAATGGTTCTTACCATGTTGAGCCACTGCCTAAGTTGGTAAGTTACAATACTGCTGGTAATGATTTTATTGGTAATGCTGCTGCTACAGGCACAGCACTTACTGTAGGCTCTATTCCAGAATCTTCTAATACATGGTGGCAGAATCACTGGGGAACAAGTGCTGCTACTACTTATAGTGGTTTTATGTATGAGTTTGAATCTCTTTATAATACGTGCGCTCTTGGTACTGGCGGTCCTCCCACGCATATGTTCATGGACCAACAGACTTATCAAAATTTTATTCATGCTTATTTTGCCATTTATAAGGCTAATGCAGATGCTCTTAATCATGAGTATCCTTTTGTTGGTAAAAAGTTCTTAAATGCTAAAGTTATTATGGATGATAAAATACCTGATGTGTATAATAATAAACCGGGCACTCAAACTGGTGGTGTAGTTAGTACTGGTTCACTAACTTATGGTTCATGTTATGCAGTTAATGCTAAATTCTTTAAAATTCGATACCATCCAAGTCGTAATTGGGAGATGTTGAAAGATGAAAATGGTAATACTTTTGCTAAACCCATCAACGGCGACTCACGCGTTGGTCACGTTGGTTGGATGGGTAATGTTACCATTAATAATAGGCGTAAGCATGGTGTTATTGGTAAATTTCTACGGACTTATGCGAGCTAAGGAGATATATTAATGAGAACAAAATTCGTTGAATCCAATAAGCCTGAAAAATACATTCATAACGTACGAAATGTGGACTCTGGTTCAGTAAGTTCCATTTCTACTGTTAGTAATAGTATTCCAGCAGGAACTCCTGTAATTTTAAATCTTAGTGCAACAGCACAACCTACTACTTACCAGAATGGGCTTCCTGCTGGTTTTGAAGATGGTTTACAGGTTTGTTTACCTGTTAGTGCTGCTAATAACATGGGGCTTGATGCAGCACTTGCTGTACAACTTTTCCATTATGGTTGTGCTATAGGTAATATTGCATATAACGCACTTGGTGAAGTAATGGTACATGGTGTTTATCCGGCGGCTTTGATAACTCGTGCTACAAGAAGTGCTAGTACAGCATCTTGGAGTTCTAGTGCATCAGTAGCTGGCGGACAATTACTCACTGTTGATACTATTAATAATGCTTATACAACTCTTGCTACTGCTAGTGCAACGCATCAATTGAGTATGCTTCCAGTATTTCTATTGGATAGTCTTGCTTCTTTTTCTGCTTCTGCATCAAATAGTAGCGACACACGTACAGCTATGATTACAACACAGCGTGTGTTTATTCGTGAGATGTAGTTAGTTTGCTAGTAGTGTAGGTGTGGGGCTCTTAAAGTTTATTTTTTAGGAGCCCTTCTTTGTAGGGGAGGAAGAACAGCGATAATGAAAATAGTCGTAGGAACTAACACACTCACGGAAATCCAGCAACCTGCTTATGTAAATCATTGTCAATTCTGGTTTAGACTTGGACGCTCTTATCCTCACATTGATTTCATATTTAGCGCACCACCTCGTATGTCTATTGATAGAATGCGAAATATGACAGCAAAAATAGCTATACAGGCTAATGCTGATTATGTGCTTTTTATGGATGATGATGTTATAGTTCCTCCAAATCACGGTTTACAACAGCTATTAGATTGTGAAGCAGATATAGCGGCAGGGCGCGTATGTGTACGTGGTTGGCCTTTTGATTATATGGTATTTAATAAAAGTGAAGAAGACGTGGATGGCCTTTACATCCAAAGTAAGTTACCTGATAGCGGAATACACTCATGTGATGCGGTGGGATTTTCTTTCGCGCTTATTAAAGTAAGTCTCCTTAAAAGAATGACAGAGCCCTGGTTTATAACAGGAACTAATCATACTGAGGACATTTACTTTTGTAAGCGCGCGCGTTCTTTAGATCAAAATATCAGTATAAAAGTAAATTGTGATTGTAATTGTGGTCACATTTTGTGGCCTGAAGTACTTTATGAGAGTAATCGCGAAGCCTATAAACAATATATGTTAGCAACTAATCCAGGACTTGGGGTTAAAGTTGACAATAAAGAAGCGGGATTTCGTGGCGAAGAGTACTTGAAAATGGTCGTAAAAACAATAGGTCAATAGGATGAGTAAAATAAATATGGGTTGCGGCGCTAATAAAATACCTGGTTATATTAATATAGATCCAGAAGAAGGTTGTAACCCTGATCTTGTATTTAATATGCTTGATGGTCCTCTACCTTATGAGGATAATAGCCAAGAAGAAATAGTATTTTTCCATTGTATAGAGCACGTACAGAAATACTGCCATAAACTAATATTACAAGAATTCTATCGTGTTCTCCAGCCCGGTGGTAAACTATATATATCTTACCCTAATTTTAAAGAGTGCGCGCTCAATTGGATTAACAATAAGGACGCTAATAGAAAATTCTGGGAAGCCACAATATATGGGTTACAGCGTTTTGAAACTGATTTTCATGTTTCACTTATGGACCCAGATGAGTTAAGTGAGTTATTACTTCTTGTTGGTTTTGATAATATTATTCATACACCAGAACCTGCTGAACCTTTCAATATGATTACTTTCGCTAAAAAATCATCCCGACCTGCTATCTGTCACGAGCAGGTTATTAAAGAAGAGTGTGAGAGACTCAGTATAGAAATACAATGACTCCTACTACCAATAATATAGCATTGAGTCTTAATAGACTTAATACATTAGTTACGCGTAATAATGATATGACTGGGCGTAGGTGTATTAATGCAGGTAATGCTGTTAATTTACAAGATTACGTTACACTTACTGATCTCGACAATGCTATTGCTGCTATTGAACCAGTTACTACTGGACTTGATGGTTCTGACATATTAATGGTCAGTAGTTATAATCTTACTTCTAATGGTGTACCTTTAGTAAGTGAACAAGTCAATACATTATTTTTATATCTACAAATAACACATAACGGTTACACTGCTTCTTTTGATACTATGTTCAATGGTTTTGCTGCTTCATGTTTTACAGGATTAAGTACTAAAGGTCATAGTTTACTTATGTGTATTAACGGAGGAAGTGGTTTATGGTTGCCCGTTTCACTTTTTACAAACAAGTAGTTTTATTTCTGCCCTTTCTCTTGCGCGCGCAGTCTGATCTTCCTGGGCCTATTCGTGTACTTCCACTTAATTCAACTACACCATCACACATAAGCGTATGGGATAAAACACAAACTTATGAAAGTGGTTTTACAGTTAGTTCCTCGTTAGGTAGCAATAATATATGGCAATTACCTACATCAAGTTCTAGTGGTTGTTGGGGCGATAATGGTTCACACGTTCTTTCTATTGTATCTTGTGGTAGTGGATCTACGAGTCCTGGTGGTTCTACAACACAAGTCCAGACAAATATAAGTGGTGCATTTTATGGTGATTCTAATTTTACTTATGTGCCAGGTTCTAAACAAGTAACCATAAGCGGTAATACAGGTACGGCAGGTTTAGTTGTTTCTAATGCTTTTGTGCAAAGTGCTCAAGGATTTTTAAGTACAAGTGCACAATATAACGCTTATCAAGATACTTCAGGCGGTGGTGCAGTTTTTCCTGGTCTTGGAATTTCTCAATATAACCAAGTTGGTGGATATATAGATATTCCCCAATTAGTATATCCTTATAGTGGTACAACTCCTTGTTATGATACTTATGGCAATCTAGCAACACAACCTAACTATTTAACTGGAGCTACAACTGCATCTTATACTGCTTATAACTCTGGAACTACATATAGTCAATATCAAGTAATATATAATAGTGGTGTAGCATATTATTCTATAGCTGGCGGTAATGTTGGTCATACTCCCCCTAATGCAACTTATTGGGTTAGTATGGGAGGTTATGTAGCTGGTAATAATCTTAGTGATGTTATTATATGGAATGGTCCTTCCCCGCTTCAAGGAACAGGCGGAGGATGCCCAACACCTCCACTTACTAATGAACTTAATGGGCTTAATGTTAGTTCTTATATTTTTGCAGGGTATGGATTTGCTACAAACGATAATAGTTATAATTCTTTCCAATCCCTTAGTGGTGGAATGTATGCTAAGTTAGGTTATACTGCGGGGCAAGCTCTTTATCCTTTTGGTCAAACATGCTCATCCCTTAATGTGCCTGGATCAGGTTATGGAGGATGGGGATGGCAAAGTGGTTCAACTTATTGTTATTATAATGGTAGCTCTTGGCAATCTGTTAATCTTGCAGCTTCTTCTGGCGTAAGCAGCATAACTGGTACAACTAATGAGATTATAGCATCATCATCAACTGGCGCAGTTACACTTTCTACCCCACAAGCAATAGCAACATCTTCTAGTGTTATATTTGCATCAATTACAGGCAATTGTCCTTCTGCTTCATCAATTGCTTTGCAGACAGATTATTCTAGTGCTTTTGATTTTCAGGTGGATTGCCAAGGTAATGTATCTGTGGGAGGTACGGGTGGTTCTCCGTATAATGGTGTATTTTCAACTAGTAGTACTACTGGAGGGTTTAATGTTACTGCAAATAACTCTGCAAATAGTATTCAAACTGTAGGTGGTGTTTTAGCTTCAGCTAATAATGCTTTTGTTGGTTTTGAAGCTAAAACTACTGGATTTAATTATGAATCTATTTTAACTCCCCTAAATCTTATAATGTTTAATGCTAGTAGTGTTTTATCTGTGCAATTGGACGGAACTACTGGTAATGTACTTAGTATTGGCCATATAAGTAATGTTGGTGGTTCTTTACCAAGTGTATCTGGTGCAGGTTGTACTGTAGTAAGTGGGTCCACTGATGTAAGAGGATCAATTACTCTAAGTGGTATTGGTTCTTGTACACTTACATTCGCTACTACATATACATCAATTCCAACCTGTATAACAACAAGTAATACTGTAGGTACAATAAGTTCAGTAACCAGTATTAGTGCAAGTTCATTTATACTTTATATTTCTGGAGCATCAACACAATATTATCATTGTATTCAATAAGGAGACATGGATGAAAAAACTACTTCTGTTTTGCATAATCACGTTAGGTGCAGCACAAGACCGCGCGCGCAAACTCACAGACGCAGAGTTACAACAATTTCGAGCTATAAATGCAGAGTTAAATTTACTTCAAATAAAGCAAGATGAACTTCGCACAGAGCATAATAACCTTATTAGAGATATATGCGAATCTATAGGTGTAAAAGATCTAAATCAATGTAATATAGATAAGGGTTTAGTTACTTTTAAATCTATTCCAACTCCTCCTCCTACAACTAACAAATAAGGCGCGCGCGTGGGAAAAACTCGTGGTGAAATAAAAGCTGATATTCAAGATAACCTAAGTGACTTAAATCTTAACTTCTTTAGTGATGATGATTTAAACACAAGTGTACAGGATGCTTACACAGATGTTTCTATACTTACACAATGTATTCAAGAACAATCTACTCAAAACTGGGTTAGCGGGTTGGTTTATTATAACTTTGTTAGTATGGGTGTTAGCGATTATCTTGGGGCTATTGCTATTTTTAATAATGTTACAAATCTTTGGTTAAGAGATGATCTTTCCCTTAAAGACTTCGATCACATAAGGCGCGATTGGGAAAAGTGGAACGGTACTCCACAATTTTGGGCACCTTCTGATCCTTTGAATATAGCTATAGCTGCTAATTATACTGGGGCTAATCTAGGTTCTTTTATTCTTTATTATTGGGGAGTTGCTCCCACTCTAGCTTCTGATGCCAGTACTTTCGAAATAGCAACAGACATGCAAAAACTACTTACTAATTATGCAACAGCTGACCTACTAGAGCAGGCACAAGAATTTGGTAAGGCAGCAGAATTTTGGACTGATTATTATACACAAATTGATACATATGCTGATAGGGTAAAACGTAATACTAAGAGTGATTTACTCTTGAGGGTTTAACACAGTGGAAGAAAACTAAAAAGGTTTCATATGCCGATATGGACAGCTAATACTATCACGCGCTTTTCTCAGGAAGGTGAATCTACTTTTGCAGATGAGTATCCATGTATATTAACACGTTTATCTCTTACTATTACAGCTAACTTAGCTACTTATGCATTACCTGATAATGTGCGTTCTATACGGCGCATATCGTGGCAGGGACAAAAATTAGATCCTTTAGGTCAAAGAAATATGCGCGAGGTTTTTCAGTATGCCACACAAGTTGGTACACCTTTTTGGTATGTGTTTAATAATATTGGTGCTAACAATATTCAATTTTTTCCTATTCCTCCCGAGAATATAAACCCTAGTGGCCTTAACTTATATAGTAGCGATCCTACATTAGGAGCTATACTTACCGATGTCATTGTTGAATACTTTATGTTACCTGATTTTAATACTAACTTTATACCTGGTTACTTTAGACAACGACTGTTAAAACCTTACGTAGTCAAAAAATGCATGAGCCAGGAAGCGCAAGGCCAGAATGTAAAATACGCGAAATACTGGAGCGCACGTTGGGATCTTCTTAAACAGAAGTACGGAACTCATCTTAATAATATTCATAATAAAAGTCGTAAACTTTGCTTAAATGGGATTACAAGTAATCAATTTTTTCCTGGTCAACCAATTCTACCTGTCAGCCAATACGGAATTGGTATAGACGATGGTTGGTCTTAGAGAAAAATGCCAGATACGGATGAAGTTTATTTTCGTAAATGGTTAAATGATAATACAACTGTAACGCAATCTAATGTACCTGAAACAGATTCTATACAATCTGGTGAGACTGCTGATACTACCTATCTTCGTAAATATCTTAATGATCCAACTACGGTATCACAAAATTACGTAAGGGAGACTGATCCATAATATGTGCCCAACTATTCAATGCAAATATACTTGTAATCTATGTGGACTTTTTCGTATTTCTGTTAATATAAAAGCACGAACTACTGAAGATATATGCTATTATGTGGAAAATATTGTCATACCAAAGTTAATGCAAGATCATCATCAAAGATCACCTAATTGTCATCCAAATGAATTAACGGAATTAATGATACCAATACCTAACGGAACTAATAAAATAGGTGGGGTTGTTGAAAACTAATGCCTGAAACCTTAATGATTAAAGACTTCGCTGCGGGCTGGTGTCCTTCAGATGATGCTGTTAATGGTAGACCTAATGGTTTGTTACAGATGGATAATATAGAATTAGACACTAATGGTGCGCTTGCTCTAATAGGTGGCACATCTGTAAAATATACTGGATATAGCGCTAATGCACATACTTTATTCTCGCGCTATTTTGGCTCTAATCGCATTGATTATAGTGCTCTTGCTGATGGTTCAGTATGGAGAAATGGATCATCTATTATAACTGGTGGTGACTCGACTAATGCTGCTTTCTCTACTGCATTTAATTTTGCGCTTATTTGTAGTGGATCTCAGCGATATAAAGATAGTGGAAGTGGTAGTTCTGTAAAACTTGGTGTAACGCCTCCTACTATTGCACCTTCTCCGAATCAATTAGGTTTTCTTAGTGGTGATGCGCCTTTGGCGTCTTGGGGAACTTTATTAAGTAATTTTATATTACCGCTAGGCACATATTCTATCATAACATCATCTAATTATGGAAGTGGACATGCGCGCCCTGCTACAATTCAATACTTACAAGTCACTGCTGATGGAACTACAGGTGAAGCTGTAGTACAATCTACTGGATTATCTGTTTCTGATATGACTACATTCACAGGGAATAGTGGAGATATTGGAACAAGTACTGATAATGACTATATCCCGTTTTTTGGTTATATAACTAATCCGTATGGTTGTTCTCTTCAAATAGATGTACTTTTAGTTTCACCTAATGCTTATGGAGATCAAGTTAGTGATTATTATAGTTATATTGTAAATGATATCAGCACACTTAACTTTGATCCAATTACAGGCGTATTTAGTGTTAATATACAACGATCCCAATTTATAAGACAAGGCTCAACAGCTAATCTTGGTTGGGCAACAACTTACGGTTATCGTATTACATTTAAAGGAGCACCTAGTCAAGTTATTAATTTGCTAGGTAATAGCCCAAATCCTCTTGTTGGTAGTTATATGTATATATTTGGCGGATCTAATGCACTTTTCGGTGTTTATCAATTTGCTCAAGTAAATGTTAATAATACTGGATCTTATTTAGCCCTTAGTCCTATGGGGCCATCAACTCAGGCGTTAACTTTTGATGGGACAGAATTTAGATTTCAAGTACAAGCCCCATCTGATGCTCAAGTTAATGAGGTATGGATATTCGCACAATCTACTGGAGGATCAAACGATCAAGGCATAAGTAGTCAACTTAACGCATGGTATAGAGTAGCTCGTTTAACTACAAGTCCATTTACTAGTTCTTATTGGACAACGCAGGGAGATAACACTACATTAGCTCTTGATATAACATTTAACACTAATCTAATATCTATAGCCGATATAAGTGGAGGTGTTACAGATAAGATATATGATATTATTGGCCCTATTGAAGGTAGATGGTTTTATTTTACCACTAATTTTATGTATCCATCAGATATTAATAATCCTGATTTAGTTGATGCATCTTTAGCTGTACGAACATGCGGTTCTTCTACAGAACTCATAATGTGGGCGCGCGCAATCAGTTCCTCTGTCGTATTAGTTGGCACATCTTGTAATATATATTTACTTACGGGTACTTTTAACACGCTTGCCGATGGTACAATAGATGTATATTATCAAGGATTAGGTTCTCAACAATTCCCTCCTATTACCTATGATGCAGTTGCTTATGGGGGTGTTGTATATTATCTTGCTAACGATGGATGGCGTATGTGTACTGCTACATCTTTTGGTACAACATATAGTAGTCAAAATAATCAACTTATAGTCGCACCTAATACTGATAGGCTTTATCGCAATGAAACATGCTATGGATATACCCCACCTAATTTAAAAATACAACCAGGAAGTGCGCGTTTCCCGGTTACAATCGCGCGCAATAAATTATGGTGTTTTATAACAGGAACGAATAGGTGTGAGGTATATGATTTTGTTCGTACTTATTGGCGTACTTTTAATTATAATCTTGGGGATGTTGGTGCAGTTACCCAAACTCAAGATGGCCAAGTAATAGCATTATACAATAGCGACCATAAGTTACGTGAAATAGGAATATTAACGAGCAAACTAATTGACGGATCAACAAGGCAGTCTTTCAATATATTACTCACTTATAAAGATAATGGTAAACCTCGGCAGCGTAAAGATACTTACACATTCAAATCACGGTGTTATACGGGTTCTTCTGGTAGTTTTGTTCCTTCTATTTATGATGAGCTTGATAACGAAGTTAATTTCTCTTCGATAAGTTCTACTACAGAAACAACAGAACAATATAGTGATTTATCCCAAGGATACAATAGTGCGACTAATCCATTACCTAAATCATATAAAATATACCTTAGTGGTACTGCATCAGATTTGCTTATCGAAGATATCTCTATAGATTATGATGCGCGCCCTGTTCCACTAAGTTATCTTAAAGTACAACCCAGTAACTTTGGTGTTGTTAGTAAAAAACGTATACGTACATGGCCTTTAGTTATAGATACTCGCGGTCAAAATGTTTCATGGATACCTTCAGTAGATAACACAGCACAACCTACTGTTACTATTAATAGTTCTTTTAAACAAACTGTTTATTATTTTTTTAAAACAGACGTATTTGGAATAGATTATGGGTATACTCTATATGATGCTAGTGGATTAATGGAGGTTTGGGAAGGTCCACCTCCGGTTATTGAACAACAACTTCCCGTTCCCCGCCAATTCTGGCAAATAGGGCCACAAGAATTTCAGAGATTAGGTAAAGTGATACAAATAGGATTACGTACTTTAGCTTATGGAACATCAATATCTTTTACATTATATTTTCAAGATAGTAGTATATGGACTGGGGAGTCTTTTACTACTGTTAATGGAGTAGAAGATACTTACTATATTGATATACCAAAAGGAGTTAATGGTCGCATCATGCGCGTTGAATTAGGTCCAACTTCGTTCAATTTCCATCCATATTATATGAAATTTAAAATTGCTCCAAGTGGTGGTCAAGAAAATACAGAATTACAGTGGGTTACCATTCCTAATCAAGGTATGGGAATGTTGGGAGGAATTTAAATGGCTTCATTAGTTGGTGGAATTGGCGCGGGGCTTAGTGGTCTAACGGGATTACTTGGAGCGCTTTTTGGTGGTTCAACTAGTACTAGTGGAACTAGTGGATCTACAAGCGGAACTGAAACTAATTCTAGTGGTTCAAGTAATTCAACTACTTCATTAGAACAACTAATTAACTTTTTACAAACAGTATCTGGGTCTACTACAGGAACTACTGCTGGAACTGGTACTGCTACAACTACACCTAATCTTAACCCAGCAAGCCAACAATTAATAAGTCAATTAACTGGCGCTATGGGAGGTTTAGCTGCCCCTAGTTTAAGTGGTTATGTTGCTAATCAAACAGCTAATATTAATTCTAACTCTAATGCCCAAAGTCAAGCAGTTAATAATATAATGGCATCTCGTGGTCTCTCGACAAGTCCAGTAGCAGCTACCGCTCAAGTTGGTGTTGGCCAAAATCGTATTAATCAAATTAATCAAGTGCAAGCGCAAGCACCAATTGAACAAAATCAGCTTAATCTACAAAATCTAGCCGCTGCAAGTCAGTTTGCTTCTTTGCTTCCTAATTTAAGTGGTAGTACAACTGCACAAACTACTGGGCAAACTACAGGTACAACAAGTAATCAAAGTACAACTGGAAGTACAAGCACTAATTCAACTACACAAGCATGGCAGAATCTTTGGAATTATCTTAATAGTGCTAGTGGACAAAATGGTTCAACTTATGGTACGACAGGAAGTGGTGGTTTGTTAAGTGATAAAAGGTTAAAGCGTGAGATTAAACCAATAGAAAATGCAATTGATAAAATTAGTAAGTTATCTGCTACTACATGGAAATGGAAAGTAGGCGATAAAAAAGAATCTGGATTTATAGCTCAAGATTTAGAAAAAATCTTACCTGATCTAGTAAATGAAACTGATCAATATAAAGTTGGTATACCTTTAAAAACTGTTAACTATACAGGACTTATTCCTTATCTTGTTAATGCTATTCAAGAACTTGACGCTAGGACTGTGAGGTCTACTTAATTTATGGGACACGGACTAACGCCTGCTGAAGTATCTAACGCACAAGCTGGATTTAATAGTGTTTCGCAAGTTTTTGAAGCATTTGCGCGCGCTAAACAAGCACAGCAACAGCAAGATATTGCTAATAAACAAAATGCTGATAGAATTAAAATAGAACAACAGCGCGCAGATCAAGAAGAGGCTTCACGTAAAGATTTAAGTGCTAAAGCAGCGAAACAACTTGACCTTGAACAGCAGCGATTTGATGCAGAGCATGAACTTCAGAGTATACAGAAACAACAATTAACTCAACAACTCCTACATCAATATGAACTTAGTGGTATTCCTATTAGTGGTGATGATATTATTACTAAAATGCCCGATCTTACTGGGATGGAGCAGCATTTTAGTCCTTCGCTTGGTATTAATGCTACTATACCTAGTCCACAAACTTATGCAAATCAACAAGCCGATATAGCCCGTATAAGTCAACAACCTGCTGAAGAAGCTACAGCTAGAAGATATAAAGAACAATCCGAAGATCAACAGGCAAAAGCATTAGCAGTTGCAGCACAACAACATGCTGATAGACTTGCAGAATTAGCGCAAAATAATAAATACGAAAATGACAGACAAGCTTCGTCACTGCGCGCGCAAAAAGCTCTACGTGACAGTGAGAATGCTTTAGGTTTGCGTAAAGCAATGATAGAGGCTACTGGTGGTTTAAGTGAAGATCCTAGTTTTAAAACAGGTGTAACTATTCAAACTGGACCTGATGGTCAGCCAGTGCAAAAGCAAACACCTGTTGGAGATTTTGTTACTAATACAATTAGACAACTTCGTGATGGTCAAATGTCCACCGATCAATTAAAGAAGCAATTCCCAAAGCAGGCGCCCACTATTTTACGACTTGCTAATGAACAGGGTATTGGTGGTTTAACTGATGCACAAAAGACAAGGATTGATGATTTAAATTCTGTAGCACAGATTGTGCCAGCCCTTAGAAAAATGAATCAAATAAATGAGCAATATCCTAATGAGGTATTTATACCAGGTACTGATGCTAATAAAGCTTTTAATGGATTAAAACAACAAGTAGAGGGTGCATTACCCACTATTAGTCGAGCACTTAGTGGTGTTAAAAGATTCAACGGATTTGAAATGGATCAATATAAAAATTATCTTGAACCGACGCGCGGTGTTGATTTGGGCGGTCCTTTAAATTTTCAACCCACCACAGCTAATTCTTCTAAGTACAACGATTTCGTAACCCACGACATACAGGATGCTTTTAATACTGCAACTAGTAATCTTCCACAAGGTCAGCGTGATATTATAAAACAACGCATCGGTTTAAATAATTTACCATCCCTTTCTAATGCTTTAAGTGCTCCTGGTGTTAATAGTGGAACTCCAACTGGGATGACACCTGCATTGCCTAGTAGTCCTAATGCTATACACTGGATTTTGCAAAATGGTAAGTTAGTGCAAGTAGGTCAGCAATAATAAATGACTCCACAACCAAGTCAAAATATAGTACACATGCCTGACGGATCTATACAAGTTTTCCCTGGGGAAGCAAGCCCAAACCAGATAGCAGCGGCTTTACAGCAAAGTCAAAAACCTTCTAGTTTGCAGATAGGTGTGCCAAATAAGCCAGGTAATGATGTTTTAGGCGATGATGTTCTTAATAAAGCTATAGATTTTATTCGTCCTTTTGCTGGTAATGCAGTTGGTGATTTAGCAGCAATTCCAGGCGGAGCTTTTGGCGGTCCTGTAGGCGCTTTTGGTGCTGAAACACAGGGATATGCCGGTATTGATGCTTTAATGCAGCAATTAAAAGTAGGAAATAAGTCTACTTTTGGTGAATCTATAGGTGAAGGTGAAAAAGAAGCTCTCATTAATGCAGTAGGTGGTAGAATAATGGGCGGTTTGTTTAGAGGAGCTAAAGCATTCTTTAGTGCAGATCAACCAGAGATATATAATTTTAAACCAACTACAAGCCAAGCGTTAGAGGCTTTTGGGTATCATGCTTTAGGTAATGTAACAAAATTTGCAGAGGATTTTGGTGCTAGTGGGGCTAAAAGTGATGCATTAGATAGAGCTGGCGGTGCTGGGTTTACACAAGCACTTAAGTTTGCTAATGCTATTAATGGGCGTACTTTTACTGTTAATAGTGATCCTGTTAAGTTAGCTGATAAGATAAGAGGTACTCTTGAGGATGCTTTAGAATTAGAACCAGGTGTATATAAAACTTTACCACAAAAACCTATATTGACTTTACCTACAAAACCATCTATTGGTCAATTACCAGATAAAATCGTTTTACCTGATAAGCCACAAATATATGAGTCGTGGGGACAAGCTCAAAAAGATGCGGTAAATAATCAATATAATGACACTGTAAATAAAATGAAGTCTGACTATGCTAATAAGGTATCAGCTGTTAAAGATAAATATCAAAGTGATTTAACACAACATGGTTTAGATACTCAAGTAGCAAAAGATAACTATCAAAAGGCTTTAGATCAATGGAAAATTGATATGACTAATTTTAAACAACCAACGTATAGTCCTACTTCCGAAGCACTACAAGTACTCTCTGGTGGCTCCAATCCTTACGCTAAAATAGATGCTGTTATACAAGATCCTGATAGGCTTGCTAAAGTACTTACCGCCGGACAACTTGCAGGTACTGCCGGATCTAATGTTCGTAAAGACCTACAAGCATATCAGTTCATGAAAATGATGAATGATGCTACCACTAAAGATATACAAGGTAACGTACGCATAGACCCTAACAAATTATCACAAACATGGAATGATCCGGAGATGAATACGTCATTAGATACACTATATGGAAAGCAAGGGCGTGCTAATGTTACTGATTTTTTTAAGAATATAGCAGCTACGCAAGATAAGCAAAATACTTATCCCATAGCTAAACAGTTACGTTTAGTAGATGGTGGAATAGCTTTTGGTGCTGGTTTACTTACTGGTAATGTACATATAGCTAGTGGTGCAGCAGGGCTTGCAGGGCTTTTCGTACCTTCAGCAGTAATTGGAAATCTCTTAACTAAAGAAAGTACTGCACGCATTGTTACTGCGATGGCAGGTGGAGAACCTTTAGGTCAATCAGGTAAACTTGTTAGTAAGTTAGTAACTGATGCTTTACAGGGTACTTCTGTTGCACTCATGGGTAGTGATGGTAAAAAGACATGGGGCACCTTCGATAAGAATGGTAATTTTGTTGAGAATAAATAAATGTTTCCGCCAGACTTCCAACCTTTACTAGAGCGCGAGAATACAAGTACTGAACCCCAATTCATAGGGGACAGTTTTTGTATTGCTACAGCTAAATATGTAGGTACAACTTTAACACTTGAGTTCCAAGAAGGGCAAATTTATGCATATTATAATGTTCATCGTTTCGTGTGGTATAATTTACAAAGAACTATAAGTAAAGGTGAGTATTTTAACAGGAATATAAGACCGCGTGGTTATTCCTTTAGCCGCCTCCGTTGACTCTCCACAAACTTCGTAAGTAAATATAAGCCACTAGGAAAAAATGGGTGATTTTCAAATCCATTAGCTATAAGCCATTCTTCGGCTTCTAGTTCAGCAGGTAGTTTTTGTAGTTGATTTTTAGTTAACTCCTGCTCATGCCATTCTTTAGTTTTACCACACTCTCTACAAGAGTTTTTTTCTTGACCATATGATGATTTTTCTTGGGTTTGGATATAGGGGTGCATTTTTATTCTGCAACTCCCCTAAAAAATGAATTGTATGGAATTCTATCCGGTAATGTAATTGGATTATATTTAGCTATTTGAAATATATATTCTTCCCTGTTTGATTTTTCTTTCAAATATAGTGGACCAGTATATACTGGTGTTCCGTCGTCTTCTTGCCCATAACAAAATTTATCAATAGTATCTCCTACTTTATAATTACCATCTATTACAACAACACAAATAAATCCTTGTTCTTCTAATATTCTTTGTAAGGGAGATTCCCATAACATATTTATAATCCCATCATCCCCAAACAACTTTTAGTTAGTTTTATCTGCATACCTTCACTCCTATCTTGTATTTGTATAAGCATACCCGCAGTTTCCAAATTAACAACCACTTTCTCAAGCATTTCTGCATCCACTCCATTAGCCCAATGTCTCCTGATAAGTTCTTTACGTGTAAGTGTATTTTCAGGCGCACTAAGTAAATCAGTTATTACAAGACCGCCAGCTTGGCTCAGATCGCTTTTCCCGTGATTCATAGTAAAAATACTATAATTAGGCAACAAGCTCAAACAATCGTTTATAGCCTGTTCCATTTCCTCCTTTTGTATGTTTAATTTAACTTTATTAGCAGTAAGCACCATAGCTATTTTAAGTACATGAGTATGTATACGACCGACTATACCACTAGCTTCTTTGCGTTTTTCATACGAAGCACGAAAAGGATTATACCATGTTTGATATTCTTTAATAGCTGCTGGTTCTATTTTGAACTCACCGTTTAATGTACTTATTTCACTTAGCTTTACTATTAAGTTATCTTTTTCTCCTTTAAGTTTATCGTGATTTATTTCTAGGAGATCGTTAGATTTACGAAATTCATTAGGTGTTATTAGAAGAGTACGCGCGAGAAAGCCGCCTTTTATTACACTAACATCAAAAAGGCGTCTAAGCATATCTTCATTAGATGCACTTAACATAGAAAAAACTATACGATCGAGATTAAAACAAGGCCCAGTACGAAGGCGTTGTTTATATGGATTAGGTTTAAAATCGTATATATCAGTTAATATACCCATTCCCTCTGGATCAGCTACAATAGCAGCACTAAGTTCGACTGCAAAAAGAATAGCACTATTAGATTTAATTACTTTACCTGTTTTACCGTCTGTCTCAGCGCGCGCTAAGTCATCAAGAATGGCTTGAACCGATGCGCGCCCGGACAGTATTTTAGTGTTATTAACAGCATGTACTAATGTTTCGCTAAACTCTACAGGACGATTCTTCCTATGCCCACTAGATTCAGCTACTATTAGTGTATAAAGATTAGGGAATAAAAAACTACTTCCACTACGTATAAAACATTTGTCTTTAAGTATAGCACTAATTATGGCATATGAAGACCATTTCCAGAAAGATCCTGGACTTTCAAAAATCGCGTTATGGTTGAAGTAAGCGCTAATGAAGTCATCCGGCACATGAGTCTAGTGTATTACTTTTTTCGACATATAATCTATCCTAAATAAAATGTCATTAGCACAATCTCTACAAGTTAAATAACGATATTCAGAGCTTCCAGGAAAATGTATAACAATAGCAACAGCTTCAGCTTTATCTTGTTGGCAGATGTCGCATTTGTTCATTTAGAGCTACCCTTTTCCTTAATCATCCCTCCAATTAAAGTCATATAAGTAATAATATCAACTAAACGTCCTTCAATACTTTCAGTAGAGAATGTTTGATTATTTTTAATGTAAGATTCAAGACTATCTAAATGTTTAGTTACGTAGACCCACGCAATGCTAAGATTAGATATGCCAAGGCGCTCGCTCAATCTGTTAAAATTAGCAAACCTATCTTCACTATTAGCATATTCACGCCCTTTAGTATTTTTCATACTTACTACTTGAGCAAGTAGGTCGTCTTGGTATTTATCGAATTCTTCGAAAGTCATCTTAGTCCCTCCCTTATCAAATCATCTAGTGCTATACGATCTAATTCAGCATCACTAACTTTACGTTTATTTTTATTACGTTGATAACATGCTCTATTAGATATTCTGTGATTTGTATCTGTTAGGCGTGGTCTTCCAGCATTTTTGCGCGCGCCTCCTCTCACAACTTTACCTCCTCCATCTCCAACCAATTAGTTTTACTAATATTTATTTCGCATGGTATTGTAAGTTGATATGGACGAGACAAAGACCCGCGCCTAAAATCAATAGGCTCGCTCTCTACGTTAGTTTTATAAAGTAATCCAAACTCTAATGCTCTATCTTCAATAACTTCAGCAAGTATACCATCATGAGCTTCAACAAGCAAGTGAGCCCATTTATAAATATTAGTATCATGGAAAGTTTT
>Ga0302221_10000562_pt1 | contig 27060 bp, 13 predicted proteins | sample II_Palsa_E2_1_FD_193517 | JGI IMG/M metagenome (GOLD analysis project Ga0302221, IMG submission 193517) | Peat permafrost microbial communities from Stordalen Mire near Abisko, Sweden - II_Palsa_E2_1 | ecosystem: Environmental > Terrestrial > Soil > Palsa > Peat permafrost | place: Sweden... | reverse complement strand
AAAATTTTAATTATAATTATTATATATTTTTTTATTTTTTTATTTTTTTATATAATAAATTTATAAATTTATAAATATTTTTAAAATTATAAAATATATAATTTATAAATAAAGATTATAAATTAAAATATTAAATTAAAATTTAAAATTTAAAGAATAAAGTATAAGAATATAAATTATAAACTATTATTATATAATTTATAAATATAAAATATATATTTAATATAAATTATAAAAAATTATTAATTAGTTTTTTAATTATTTTAAATTAAGAACTTATACTTAAATACTCGTATATTACTTTATTAATTATATTTTTTATAATTTTAAAGTTTTATTTTTTTTATTATTTTTTTCTTTAAATTTTAATTAATTAATTATTTAAATTATTCTTTAATTATTATTTTTTAATAATTTATTATTTTTTTATTATTATTTAATTTTATAATTTTTTATATAATTAAAATTTAATATTTAAATATTTTTTACTTTTAATAATAATTTATTAATTAAAGTTATGACGGCGCTAGCTGGGGATATCGGTCACATGACCAGTTTTGGGTCTGGTTTCACCAGCTGACCTGGCGCAGTAGCTGTTTCGTCGTCTTCTCCTTAACTTTCCTCTCTTTCAGCTTCTTCTCTTCTTTCCTCCCCAGCTTAGTATTTTTAATATAACTAGATTCTACTAAACTACGTGCTTTTTGACCGTTACGGTAATCCCGCCGTTATATAATACTAAGCTCAATAATGCCGGCCTGCAGAGACGACTAGTATATTCCCTTAGCAAAGGATCCTGATAATATCCTTGGAATACAATAATAGAATTCCGTATTTGACGCTCGACGTGGGACGTTATAAGTAGTTGGTTTCTAGTCCTACCGACTTAAAATAAAGCAAGACGACAGTCGGTCCTCTGCCGACTTAAAATAAAAAAGCACGTCCTCTACGACTTAGTTGACCTCGGAGTTCGACCCTTAACTAGAGTAGACGACGTTCCCTCGATACTGACGAGAGCAAAAGAACCGGCATCTTTTAAAAATCGATCGTCTCCCGATTTAAAACAAGGAGCACGACAAAATACGACTCCTGCTCGCCGTATATCAGAAGCTCGACTGGCAGAACTTATTCGTGAGTCTAAGCAAAAATTAGCTCTTCAAGAATCGTCGTTATACCGGCACCCGTCATTATATCGAATACCCTCTTACCCGGGTTCTCCTCAACGGGTATCCCCTATTCAACGACCTCCTTCCCGCCCCCGACGACGACGACTCGGACGATTCAGACGACCCCTCTGCCTCCGGGCCCTCCTGCCCCCCTACAAATAACAAAAAAGAGCTCTTAGGCTCTAAGGAGGACGGGAATAGCTCTGGAGCTAACGAGACGAGCTCTGAAGTCGACAAAACGAGCTTAGGGGACAAGACCGGCTCCAGGATTAACGTCGAATTAGGCTCTGAAGTCGATACTGGCTCTGAAGCTAAAGACTTGGATTCAGAGACAGGTTCTGAGGTCGTCGAATTAAAATCTAAAGTCGATACTGGTTCTAAGGCTAGCTCTGGAGACTTGGATTCAGCCGACAAAGACTTGGATTCTGCCGACGGGAGTCTGGATTTGGAGGAAGATCTAGATTCGGAGGGTAGCTTGGATTTTGACGGAGATGGCTATTAGTCGGGGAGCAACGATTAAACTATCCGTTTTAAGAATTTCGTTAAAATTCTATTCCTTTTATAAAGTAGTATGCCTAAATAAGGGCATTTGGTGGCTTAGGAGGGGGTGATGTGACGGCGCTAGCTAGGGATATTGGTTATATAATTAGTTTTGGGTCTGGTTTTACTAGCTGACCTGGCGTAGTGGCTGTTTTGTCGTCTTCTCTTTAATTTTCCTCTCTTTTAGTTTTTTTTCTTCTTTCCTCCTTAGCTTAGTATTTTTAATATAACTGGATTCTATTAAACTATATATCTTTCGATTATTATAATAATCTTGTCGTTATAAAAATAATTATTATATTAATTAATATTATAATTAATAATTTTATTTATTTAATCACGTATTTATTATTTATTATATATTTTTTTTATATTTATAATAATTAAATTTTAAAATTAAAATATTATTTTTATATTAAAATTAAATAATTTAATATATAATTATTATTCTTTTAAATTTAATTATATTTTTTAATTTATAAATTAATCTTTTTATTAAATATTTTTATTTTTTAAAATTATTTTTATTTTATAACTTTTAAATTATTTTTTATATATTATTAATATTTATAAAAAAAAATTTAATTTAATATTAGATTTTTTTAATTAAATTAAAGTTAAAAAAAATTAATTAAATTTATAAAAAAAAATTTAAATTAATAAAATAAATTAATTAAATTTTTATAAATTTTTTTTTATTATTTTAAAAAAATAACGAGTTTAAGAATTTAATTTAAATATACTTTATTATAATTTTTTTTTTTAGTTAATTAAATAAATAAAAACTTTTAATTATATTTAATTATTTTTTATATTATTATATTTATTTTTTTACTTTAATATATTAATTAAATATAATTTAAATAATTTTTTTAATTAATAAATTATTTATATATATATATTTTTAGTTTTAAATATAATTTTATTATTTTTTAGTTTATTATACTTTATTAATAATATTTTTTTATAAATATAAAATAATAAATAATTTATTCTTTAAAAATAAAAAATTATTTATATATTTTTATATAACGATAAATTATAATAACGAAAGTCTCTAATTAAAGCTTAATCTTAATATATATTTATAACTTTATATAATTTATTTAAAACTTTAAAATAAACTAAAAAATATACTTAATATTTATTTTTTTAAAAATAATTAATTTATTAACTTTTCTCTTACAAGTCGTTCGGGAAGTATAAGCCTTAACGATACTGAATAATAGAGCGGCTAAGGCTTGTTTTTTTGACTATATAGCTGTAGCTAGTACCCTCTTAGCATAAAGTACGAACGATAGCTCGAACGGAAGTCTTTTAGTTCTCGTTTAGGTTGTAGGACCTTAAAACGCCCGGGGAGAGGATAATTAAAGAGTCTAAAGAGTCTGCTATAATTATATTTAATTAATTGAATTAATTATATGGGGATTAATTAAAAAAATAGGTGGTTGTGGGTAAAGAAGCGGTGAGGTGGGTGATTTAAGGTGGGGTAGTCACATGTTCGCTTAGGTGTACGACGAACAATGGCACGAGCTCTTACAGGGTCCAAGCGGGCAGGATAGCGTGCCGTGCTCCTAACCTAGGGGCTAACTTGGGCTAGGCAGACTGCAGGAAAACTTTACAACGCAAATGCACCACATTACTGTAATTGATGAGAGGGGTATAGATTTTGCCTAGCATTTTTGGCATGGCTCGTGAGAAATTAGATTATTAGAAGTAGAGCTGGTTAGAAAATAAAGAGAATAATCTGCCTCATGAGCAATTAGTGAGCGAAATATGCGGACTTTGGATAAATCATGCTTGTTTTTGGCCTTCATTATTGAGGCTTTTTTTTTCATGCCCTCTTCCCTCTGCCCTATCGCAGACGACCAGATGGCCGCAGGGCGTTAGGCACCTGTCTCCACACTTCGAAGCGCCACTCTAGGGCGCCTGCAAGAAGGCCTAACATCGGGAGCTCAGCATCGCTCTGGATGGCCAGATAGCAATACTCTGTTTCATGTTTCACTAGCCCAACATGCTGGCCTGATCGCTCCGTTTGCGTATTGCGGCTATTATATAGCCCTGAGTCGTACACAAGACAATGATCCACAACTTGCCCCACCTGCATGATAGATGGTAAATGGAATCTCAGTCTCAGATCCCACCAACAGGCGCCAGACTCAACACATGTCAAGGGAATCCACATTCTATTATGTCATCTGAGAAAGAGGCGGCACCAGAGACAGTTCCCGAGCTTGATACTTTCACATTTGCACCTTTGTTCAGCGATAAATCCTTCGCCTATCCGAATTTCCCCCGAGGCCAGTGCGGCCTTCTGAACAACAACTTCCAGGTTCCGCAACAGACTTCAAATCCACCGGACAACCTAAGCTGGCCAGATTTTGAGCTCGACCAAGCTTTCCCGAAATCTCTGGATGAAAATCAGGTGGGGAACATTCCTTTTCCCCTCTACGATGATTCATACACGAACAGCATCGGCGGCGGCGTTGGCCTCCCAAGTGTCGTACAATCCGGGGCGTTCGACAACTGGGTCCTCGACCAGCGATTGTTCGCCCCTGATTCTGGCCACAATGTTCCTTCGGGTGAAGATGGGCCAGAACCGTTTGATCTGAATGATATTCTTGGCGGCTTCTCCAACACCACTCGCATAAACAGTGTGATTCCTCCAAACCTCCACGGCAACATCGCTGTCAGCGGTGTGGAGTTACCTTTACCAGATGCGTTCTGCCCTATTGGCCAAGACCTACCTCCGGAATTCTGGGAAATGGGTCCCCTTCCCTCCTCGATCCTCCAGGAGACGGAAGTCACCTCTGCAGGTGTTACCTTCAATCCAGCTTTCGGAAGACCAGCCCCATTGACATTTGGGGATGAACACCATGCAGAGTTCAGTTCGAGTGGTACAAGATCAACCCCGAGTACTGATATCAGTGCTTCAATGAGTGGGATACCAAGTACGCCGCAGTCGGGAGAATCGCGGATATCAGAGAATATCGACCACGATATGAACTACTGCGGCACTCAGAGCAATAAACCGCCTCGCCCACTAACCTTTATACTCAATGTCTCTCGATGCAAAGAAGACACCGGAAGACCCTCAAATTCACCTTATACACTCCAGAGTGGATTAGGCCAGTTCCACACTGGTAGAGTTCGAAAACAATTCTCGAAGGACCGGCGGAAAGAGATTGCTGTTACCCGTGGAGTTGGCGCATGCTTTCCTTGCCGGATGTTCCACGTAACGGTAAGTGTTGTATGGTGCTAGGGTGGAGATTGAGAGGCAATCTTTGACTTTTCTTGAATAGTGCCGGCCAAATGAGGTCACCGGTGTTTGCATGAGATGTTCAACACGCGGCGTTTCACTGCATGGCCTTTGCTTCAGGCTTGATATGACCGACTGTTTATTCTACAGGAAAGGTATGCCTATCTTGAATCAAAAGCCATATGTCTGGGAGGGATGCAGTTTTTGACGCACTTTTAGGCTCCGCGATCCAATCGGGCGCCTGGCAAAATGATCTGGATTGGTCGGAGTCAAAGACAGTCACTCTTACACTCTGTATGCCGCAGATTCCTGGTGCTCCGCAGATATCCGTCAACTGCCGTCCATTTCGACCTGGGCTAGGGGATAGACTAGAGGACTATGTCCGTGGAGAGGTGATCGGCGAGAAGTTACCGAGTCCAGCATATGCAGCATGCGATACCCAAGCTCTTTCAAAGGAGATTCGATCCAAAGCAAGAATCTCGGGCAGGGCTTATGTGGATGTCATGGAAAAGGAAAATTCATCGGCGTTCGGGGTGAAGATTTTACGAGGAGCATTCACGTTTGCGGTGAGTCCGTTCGAGCAACAACCAGTGAGGATCGCGAATTAATCACTTCACCTAGAATGAACATCCTCAGAGCATTCTCAACGCCGCATTGGACCTGTGGTCCTGTAGCAGAATGAACGCCTATGACAGATCACTGATTTCAGAGGAAACACTTGGCCAGGAAAAAGTCTCCGATCCTTCGTCCCCTTTTTTCGATATAGTTCCAATTCCTCCTAAACTCGATTATCAATGCGACATGGTGGGTATTAAGTGGCAGAACTCCCTTGCAGAACTCTTGATGAAAGTGCTGTGGAAAAAACTGTTAAAGAAATCTCGAGACGACTGGCTTGAGGTTTTTCTAGTGGTATTTGTCATGCTCAACAACGTAGAATTTGTCTATGGCGTCAGCAAGGAATTATCTGAGCAGTACAGTCAACATGCTGTAGGTTGGACTACAGCCTGGAAGCCAAGTCGGTGAAAAAATACGCTAATTTTCTAAGCAGGAAGATAGCTCTCGAATTCAACAGACTCTATCAACCTACTTGGAAAGATGGAATTGGTCAGCTAAACACCTACTACATGTCTACAAAACATATTTCAAGGGACGCTATCCTTTCTCCGATTCGGAGCTCCTTGCCATAGCGAAGCGCCAGTACCCCACTGAGGCAACAAAGGAATTGGTTGAATACTTCTCGAGAGCTCGAGGTGAGTTCGAACCTCGACCAACATACGAGAATTCTCCCTAGATAGTATATAATTAATGTCTAACATTTCGTCAGAAGCCAATTCATTTCAAAGTCACGACCAGAAGGCGCACAATGACTTTAATTACGAGTTGTTTTGGAGCCGTGAGCTTTTTACGAAGCTTGACAAATGTGTACGATATTGAAATCGCTCACCCTTGGTGGCTTCAGTTCCAGAGAAAGATTATGAGTATATGTCAAATTATGATTCAATACACAAAAATAATCTGAATCTGCCTGGGCATCCACCAAATTGTGAGAAGCCCGCGGAATGGCCGCCAAAATATCCAAGTATCATTTTGACAAATATTCATTTCACCTGGCTTGAGTTTATTCCGGCAGGTAATAATGACCAACTGTCAGTTGGATATTACGTGTCCCCTTCTCCATTAGTATTAGCTATTCTAAATAGGGATTAGGTTAGTTCAGCTATATTTAAGGTCCCGGAACGGCCACTTACTTTGCTCCTTAAACAACTTTATAAGGGGTATTAAAACCCTTATATTTCAAGCTTTATCACATGCTTATTAAACTACTTTAGCTATAACTATTAGTTATAAGCCCGGCTTTACTCTAATTATATATTTACGAGCTTTTATTATAACTAGCTTATAATTAAAGTAACTTATTAATATTATTCGGAATTAAATCGACTTTTTTGAACTAAAAATATAATTATTAATTATTACTCGACTTTAAAATAATTTATTTAAATTAATTATAGTTTTTATATTTTATCTTTATTTAAAATAATATTCTTAAATAACTTTAAACTTTATTTAAGCTTTAAATATTAAAACGACTTTATATATATTATTATAATTATATTTTTAAAAGTAATTATAATTATTTTAATTATATTAAAAAAAGAAAAAAATTAAATTTTATAAATTAAAATAATTAAAATAATAATAAAAAATCTTTAAGATTATATTAATTTTTTTATTTTTTTTAATTTAATTAAAAAAGTTAAAAAAATTTATAAAATTTATATTTATAATAATTAAATTAATTAATATATTTATTAATAATTTTATATTTTTATTTAATACTTTAAATAATATCTTAATTAAAGAATTTATTATTTTTAATTTTTTTATTATATTTAAATAAAATTATTTTTAAATATTTTAAAGTCTTTATTTATATAAATTTAAGACTTATAATTTAAAGATTAAATTTATAAATAAGTTTTAAGTTAAAGTTTAATAAATAATTAATTATAAAAATCTTTAATATATTTATAAATATAATATAATTTAAGAAATATTTAAAAAACTTAAATATTATTTTATTTTTTTTAATAAAGTATATTAAAATAAAATTAATTAAATTTAATTATATATAATATAATAATTAAAACAAAAAATAATTATAATAATATAATTATTAAAACTTAAATTAATTTATAATAAAATAATTAAATTTAAATTATTTAAAGTTTAAAGACTTTATATTTATTATATCTTTATTTTAATTATAACTAAAATTAATTTTAGTTTTTTATATAATTAAAATTATTAATTATTTTAATTTATTAAAAAATTTTTATAAAAACCCGAGTTTAGAAATATAATTTAAAAGTTTAAAGAATTAAAGTATTTTTAAAAGTCTTAAAAATTAATTTTAATATATTATAAAATATTTATAATTTTTTTTAAAGTAAAAATTTAAATAAAAATTTTATTTTTTTAATAAATTATTTTTATAATAAGACTTATTTTTATTTATAATATTATTATTTAATTAAATAAATAAAAATATTTAAAAAAAAATTAATAATATTTTAATTATTATAATTTTAATTAATAAATAATTTTATTATATTTAATATAATTAAAATAATATTAAAAATATTAAAATATTTAATTTTTTTAAATATAATAAAACTTTTAAGAATATTAAAATTAATTAAAGACTTAAAATTTATTTTTATAATTTATATTATTTTAATTAAATTAATTATAATAAAAATTTTTAATATTTTTAATAATTTTAAAATTATAATAAAATTTAATTATTATTTTAAGAATAATATTTTCTTTAATTTAAGCTTTATTTATAATATAAGAAATTCTAAATTATATTTTAATTTTAATTTATTTTAATTTATTCAAAAAAATAAAAATAAAATATTTTTATTAATAATATTATAATTTTTATTCTTTTATATAAAATTATAAAATTTATTATTTAAATTAAAGAATTCTTAAATAATTAAATTATTATAATATAAAATATTTTTTATATTTTATTATTTTATATATTTATAATATTTTTTAAATTCTTAAACTAATATAAAATCTTTTAAAATAATTAATTAAATATCTTTAAATAAAAAAATTTAAATAAAAATTATTATTATTAAATTAATACTTTTATATAATATAATTAATAAATCTTAAAATATATTAAAAATTTAATTTTAAAATAATTAAATATAAAAGATTTTTTTTATTATATTTATTAATTTTAAAGTTTATTTTTCACGTGTTTTTAAATTAATTAATAAAAATATATTAAATTAATAATATAAAATAATAAATTATTTATACTTTAAAGTATTAAAATATTTAATAAATTTATATTAAAGTATATTAATTATAATTTTAATATTTTTAGATCTAAAATATAAAAAATATTATTTTAATAATATTAAAAATATTTTATATTATTATTTAATATTTTATTATTTTATATTATTTTAAAAAATTATATTAAAATTTAATTAATATAAATAATAAAATAAAAAATAAAAATTATTTATTATACTTTATTTATTTAATAAATTATATATATTTTATATATTATTTATTAAAAATAAAAAAATAATATTTTTTTTATTTTAAATATATAATAAATTATATTAAAAAATATTATAATTTAAAAATTAAAAATTTTTATAAAAATAAAAAATTTATTATTTAATATTTTAATAAATTTAAAATTAAAAAAAAATTTAATTTTTAAAAACTTATTTTTATATATATAAACTTAAAATAAAAATATTAAAAAATTTAAAAAAAATAATTATAAATTATAATAAAAATATATAAACTATAATTAATTTAAAGTTTTATAATTTAAAATATATTTTATAAATCTTTTACGCGTTTTTTAAAATAATTTATATTAATCGATTATATAAAATAATATTTTAAAAATTTAATTTTTAAACTTATTTTAAATTATTTTATATTATATAATTATCGAATATATTCTTTTATTAAAAATTAATTAAAGCTCGAATAATACTTTAATTATTATATTTATATTAAATATTATATTAAATATAAAAATAATAATATTTATTAAATTTAAATTTTAAAATTAAAAATTATTATTTTAATAAAAAAATATAATCTTTAATATTATAAAATAATATAATTTAAATAATAATTAATTAAAAATATTAATTAAAGTCTTTAAAGTTTTTATATTAAATTTTAAAAAAAAATTATTAATAATTAAAAAACTTTATTATTATTAATATTTTTTTTACTTTTTTCTTTAATTTAAAAATATTTTTTAAATTATTTTTTATTTTTAAAAATACTTTTAAATTTAAATAAATTTTAATTATTATATTAATTATATAATTAAATTAATTATTAAAAAAATAACTTAAAAACTTTTTTTAATATATAAATTATTTTTAATTTTTTTTATATATAATATAATTATTAATTAATTAATAATTATAAATCTTTATTAAAGAATATTAAATATTAAAATAAGTTTAATATTAATCTTAAAATTAATAAAGTAATATAATTAAATAAACTCACGTGATTCTCTTCGAGAATATTATTTTATAATTTTTATTTTATTATTTATTAAATTATTTTATAAATTTATTTTACTTAAATAAAAAATATATAAAAAAATTAATAAAAGTATTATAACTTTAAATATTATAAAAAAAAATATAATTATAATATAATATTTATATTTAAATATTTTTTTTTAAATTTTATTATAAAATTAATTTTAAGATTTTATATATTATTTTTAATTAAAATAATTTATAAAGAGTTTTAATTATAAATTTATAATTTATTTATTTTATTAAAAAAAGTTTTATAAACTAGAAACTTATTTATATAAAACTTAATTTAAAAAAAAATAAAAAATTAAGTTTATAATTTATAAAAAATTTTAATAAAATTATTTTTAAAGTATTATAAAAGGGCGTGCTTTATTATATTTATTTTTAATATTTTAGTTAGTTTCAAGAAAGTCTTGTTATAATAGCGTAAAGAATATTACGTAATTATTAAAGCTTAAGATATAAAGACTAGTCTTTAATATAGTTTATAAAAGAACTTAATACTTCTTTATTTATTAATTATAGTTTAGTCTTTTTTAGTTTTGAGCTTCTTTATTATTATTACACGTTTACGTTAAGTTATTATTTTATAGTTTTGAGATTATATAGTTTTAAGTTATTTTTATAAGATTTCACTTATTATTATATCTTTCCTTTTATAATATATATATAATAATATTTATTATAAAAATATTTAAAGTATTTATAATTATTATAATTTATTTTAATTTTAATATTTATTAGTTTAATATAATTAATATATTTTATAATATTTTTTTAAATAAAAATATATATATTTAATATTTTAATAATTTTTAAGTCTTTAATTCTTGTCTTAAACTAATTTATATTCTTTATAACTTACTTAAATTATTTTTATTATAATATAATTTAATATATAAATATTTTTAAAACTTAAATTTTATTTTTATTTTTATTTATTTTTATTTATTTATAAATATTAAATTAATTATATTATTAAGAATTTTATATTTAATTCTTTAAAGTATTTAAAATATAAAAAATAAATAAATTAAAGTAATTTTTTAAAATTCGAATAATTTATAATTAAAATATTTATATTATAAAAATTTATAATTAATTTAAATATTTTAATTTATTTATTTAATATTTAAAGACTTTAATAATAACTCTTTTATTTAATCTTTATATTAAAGTTATTATAAAGAAAAAAATCTTTTAATATTTTTAATTTATTAATTCTTTAATATATTTAACTTTAATTATATATTTTAATATTATATTTTATATAAAAATCTTAACTTAAAATCTTAAAAACTTTAATTTATAATATTTAATAATTAATTATCGTTATATTAATTATTTTAAAGACATTAAATATCTTATATTAAAATATAATAAAATTATTATTTTATTATTAATATTTAATATAATTAATAACTTTAAAGACTTTTTTAATAAATATATTTTTATAATAATTAATAATATTATTTTTATTAATAATATTTAAACTTATAAAAATATTAAAAAAATAATATTTATATTATTTAATAAAATATTTAATTAATTAAATTATTTATAATTAATTATTATTATTAAAATTATTAAAATTAAACTTTTTATTATAATTTATTTAATTTTTTAAATTTTTTAATAAAGATATTTCTTTAATAATATTAATTTAAATATTAATTAAAACTTAATTACTTTATATTATAATTTTTAAATTATTAATTTCTTTATTAAAGATTTTTTTAAGTTTATTATTAAGCTTAAATATATTAATATTTAATAATCTTAAATATAATAAAAAGTTATAAATAAGAATATTTAAATAAAATAAAAATTTATATTTAAAATAATCATTAATAAATTTATAAATTTTTTTATTAATTAAAAATATTATAATTTTGTTAAAATAATTAATATAATTAATATTAAAAATTATATTTTTATTAATTTAAAAAATTATAAGACTTTAGTTTTTAAATTTAAAAAAGAAATATAATATATTTTATAATATTTAATATATTTAAAATAATTTTTAAAAATAATTATTAATAAACAAGAATTTTTTAAACTTTTATTTTTAATAAATATAAAGTTATTATTAAAATTATATATATATATAATTTATTCTTTAATTTTTTTTTTATATTTTTTTTTATTATTATATTTATATATATATAATTATAATTTTTTTTTATTTTATATTAAGACTTTTAAGTATTTTATTAATTAAAGAACAAGAATAAAACTTATAATAATTATAAATTTATTAATATTTTATTTATTGTCGATAATAATTTTAAATTATTTTTATTAATTCTTATTATATAATTTAATATATTTTTATTATTATAATAAAATAATTAAATAATTTTATTATTAAATAAATTTTTATCGTTAATTTATTTTTATTATTAATCTTTAAATAAATTTAATTTATATTTTTATTAAATTTTATAAATATAATTTTAAATAATTTTTATTTCTTATAATAATAATAAAGTTAAAACAATAAAATTATTTAGTTTATAGATCTTTAATTCTCGTAATACTTTTAATTTAATATTTTAGCTATAATTAAATACTTTTAAAGAATAATAAACTTATATATTATTTAAAATATAAAATAAAGCAAGATTACTTACTTTAAAATAGTTTTAAGGTTTAAGTCCTGCTATTTATAATAAAACCTAAAGGGGTTTATTAATTGGATATCACGTGTTCCCTTCTCTATTAATATTAGCTATTCTAAATAGGGATTAGGTTAGTTTAGCTATATTTAAGGTCCCGGAACACTTACTTTACTCCTTAAACAACTTCATGAGGAATATCAAAACCCTCATATTTCAAGCTTCACCACATGCTTGTTGAACTGCTTTAACTGCAACTGTCACTAACCTAAAGGGAAACACTAGAAGTCAATTTTTATTTTCATTACTTTGTTAACGGTCTTCTTCTCTTTTCTCGCCGCCCTTCTCCTCCTTCCTCCACCGCCTCCCTGTCCCCCATTTCTATTTACTCCTTCTCTCCCCAATATAGTCGGGGGGGACAAGGGAGCACGAGAGGAAGGTCGAGAAGGAAAGAGAGGAAGGTATGAAAGAGAGTTATTGTAAAAGAAGATCTATAAAAAAATTAACTTTCCGACATTAGAAATGCTAATTTATGACGATTTATTCGTTTTGTTGTAATATTCTGCCGTACGATTGTATTCACAACATCTGCGGACTGTGACACATGCCGTATTAGGAAACCGGTGAATGCGCGGGGTAAGACCAGCGCATGCTAACAACCTAACTCTCACACCGGCATGATGATATCGTAGCCATTATCCAATGAAATATGAGCCAATGACTCGTTCGTCCCGACCCTTAGCGGCCCCACGAACACATGACCGTCAAAGTCCCAGGGAGGAACGTACCTTCCCGAACGTGCTCGACCTGTATATAAATAGGAATTTCCTCTGTTGGTCTGTTTTTCCACCTGTTTCTTTCACTCACATAAATCATTAATTGATCGTTGAATTTGCACAAACCGGGGAAACCCCCGAAAACTGCTAATCAATCGACAGTCACCTTGGAGCAATGCGCGTCAGGTTAGCAACAACCCGAGACCTGCACCGTCTCACGGAGATCACCACGAGTTCACTGATCGACGATCCGACCTACGACTATCTCAATCCCCATCGTGTAGAGTATCCCGAAGATAACTCAACATGGATGCGGTTGAGGCTCGAGAAGCATCTGTATGACCGACGTTCAACGTTCTTGGTTGTGGAGCTTGATGGGAGTGAGATTGAGAGCAACACCAGCTCGTTGAAGACTAGGGGTCCGGCTTCCGTTATCATTTCTTACGGGATCTGGGTAAGAATGGGTGATGATGCGGCTGCAAAGGGGAGATTCCGAGAGAAGAATACGTGGTTGAACACTCTCGACTGTAAGTCTCTTAATCGAGCTGAATTTCATTTCATATTTTCCGTGAAATTGTTCGTCTCGCACAAACGTTGCGCTTGGAAAGCTTTCACTGACACACGCACCCCCAGCCATGACAGCACAAGCCTCCCGATGGTCTATAAACCAAAAATATACCCGACGCGATGCATCGCAATCTCGCCTATCCGCTACAGATGAAGCAACAAAAGAGGTCACCAAGAAATACTTCTCGGATTCTCCGGACTGGTGGTCTCTCGAGCTTTTAGTTACGGATCGGGACTTCCGCCGCCGAGGAGCCGCAACCACGCTTCTCACATGGGGAACGGATCAAGCCGATGATGAGAATGTGTTTTGCGGTATTGAGGCGTCCCCGATGGGTTCGAAGCTATATGCTGCCAATGGGTTCGAGAAGTTAGACACTTGGGTTGTGCAGCTTCGGGGAGAGGAAGAGAAACTTGTTTATGACGTGATGAAACGAAAAAGAAAGGGAGGTTTCAAGGAATGGGCGAAACAGAACCAATTCCAGGGCTTGAAGGATAACAATTATGACTTTAAAAGGGCTACACACATGTGGAAATTGTCGTAACGAAAACGCTAGCGATAATTTTGTTGGGATCTGAAGTATTGAGTTTAGGCAACTTCTTGCGACCAAACAAGAGTGTTACAGCTTTGCTCCGGTTGATCTGTCGACCTAATATTTGTTCATTTTATATTCTAGCTTGCTGATGTACTTTCCGTGCTCGCATACGATGCTACCCATGTCGGTGTCCAAGTCATACCAAAGTTCGGTCAATGGAGCTCCTAAGGCTCAACTGTACTAAATGTTATTGTCCCCAATAAAGGCCTGATGCCGATGGATAGATATAATCATAGGGATGGTCGAAATGTCCCTGTGCCCAAAGCGAAGCTTCTGGGTGGCCTGTCAATCTTGTATCGAAAGTGGAATCATGGTTGTTGTCCAATAAGTGAAATAATAATATGAACCAAGTTTCACTGCTTATTGAAAAAGTTTTATGGATAGGTCTATCACTGCAAATGGATTTCTAACATAGTTCTATATCAGAAACTAAAGATAACCTTTTATAAAAACTACAACATAATAGCAAAAATAGCAAATTCTCCAAAGCAAAAGCAAAATCTGAAATACCAAAAAAATAAATAAAGAAAAACAAGGGCCAAAACAATGCAACCTAAATATTATCTAACCAAATAACACTACGACTCGATAACTTCTCCTAGTTCTCTTGAGCATTCAGCACTTCTTGGCAGGTGTTCCAAGAACACTTCCCGTTTTATCTTAAGGCTTATACAAGAAACTAATACCCAGCTTAGTTAGTACTTGAGAACAAGTTTGGGTCCGCAAATTAACATCCCTCCCAGCAAAAGTACAGGGCCACCGATCACCCACAGGGCCAATTTGGTCCGCAGCCGGGTTGGAGTCCTTTATTACTTTATACAGCCCATACACCCTGATAATAGCGTTCACAGGTTTCCCACTTATTTCCACGCTATACGGATATCTGACCCCGTCGCCAGCGGCAAGGGCAATGGCGAGATCTTCTGAATGATACTCGCTGTCTTCATATTGAGGTCCATATGCTTCCAGCCATTGTGGAACACTTCGCATCTGTTCTGCCACATACTCGTTTCCTTCCGGGTTCCGGCCCGGTATTGTGGCAATCCAACAGTATTGTCCTGGAACGCAGAAGGCTGTGACCAGATTTGCCTTGACCCCTCCGTCACTCAGCACCGCCCCATAAGCCCTCACCGCAATCGCTTTCGCAAAGCTCGCCAATCCATTCGGATGAACATTTTGACAGGAAACTTTGCCAGTCCATACACCCGGCCATCTTTTAGTAACAATTGGGGGATCATCATCCCTGGAAACCAAGGAAGACCTCTCAGAGGTTGTATTGTAATCAATTGCTGTTGGAATAACCGATTGGCCTGCCGGCGGAGGTGCAGAGTGTACGATGCAAGTGAAGGCCAGAAGACCAAAGAATAGAAAAGATAGATAGCGTGAGATTATAGGCAAAAAGCTTGAGCATGCCATGACTGATATATCGACGGATGATAAGATCTTCGAGTTGAAAAAAACGTTTTTTTTGGCTGTCAAGGAAACAATAGGAGGTATAGGTGCCAAGATCAATGTTTGTGAGAATAAATAGTCGAACTGCCGATGGAACGAGGGTAATGTATTGGCACAGTGCTCAGAAGGCTCATTGCAGATGAATGGGAAATTTGCGAAGCTATAGCCTTATATAGACGATTCTTGTAAGCTCGAATACAATAATAGCTTTTTCTTGACTGTTATAGATTTATCGATCAACCAACCGTGACTATGCAGTCCAGGGAGGAACGATGTTGGTTGGTGTGGCCATTTTAACGCTTTCACTGCAAGGCAGATCTGTCAGGGCGTTCATGATATGTAGGAGGAAGATAGTTCAATGCTGCTGATTTGATACTTAATTCTATTTCGAGACCTGCTGCATTGCTTAGTATATCTCTCCCTCATTCGGCCGCATACTGAAGCGCGTGTACACTCACAATCCAGTCAATGGCCGTAAAAGTCCAATCTAACAACCTACCAACAGTGGGATCGAAGCACAAAAGTAGGATCAAACCCAACAATAGGATCGAACCCAACAACAGGATCAAACCCAACAATGGGATCAAACCAACAACAGGATCAAAATCTGACATTAAAATATGGCCTTGAGTCTAATTTTGGTATGGGTTGTTTGCCGCGAGAAGGAAAGTGGGTAGGCATGGGGTCAGGGTAATGGGAGAATTCCGGAATTGGGCAAATAACTTTTGCTGTCGACATCTTGGCATACTGTCAAAGCGAATTAGTTTAGATAAACGAATATTATACTAGTAATTCTGGAAATATATCTCGTGAACCTTTATTACTCGTGGCAACTCAAACGTGAAGATACGGATAATCTATTTCCCGTGGTCAACTCTGAGTTGGCCTGTATTCGGGGGGGGCTGGGGTTTTCAGTTTGGGCAGATCCGGTCACTGCACCTTTAGCGCTGGGGGGACGTTTTGATGCGGCCTTCTCAAAACACGAGAAATCCTCAACCATTGATGGTCGAGTGTTCCAATCATAAACTTGTCCCACCACTGTACAACTGCGCCCTTCATTTTTGTGCTGGAGTGAAGGTTTTGACCCAGTATCATGGTGCAGGGTGAGCTAGAGTTCACAGCAGAAAACCATCTACGCGCTATGACCTTCAGATGTGAGGATTCAACCAACATGCAGCCATCTTCGAAATAGCATCCAACAGGAGAGTTTTGAAGGAGCAGCGCCTAGTTAAACTACACACCGGCCTATTCTAACGAATTCCACATCTATAGGATTCAATCATCAATAATCATCTCCAAATTGTGCTGTTTTTAGGCCACCTTCCTAAGAAGTAATACACTAGACGTTGCTGTTGCCAACAAAGCTTCGCCACTAACTGTGCAAGAGATCTTATATAAGTCTGATCTAGTCTCCTATTTTCTCTCAATATCATCAGAGCAATTGTATTCAAACAACTCCCTCAGCACACCTTCAGTTAGAATCACTCAAGACAAAAGCTTTCTGCTTTCTCGAACACATCCTCTCAAAAACAAACCTCCTCATTTTCAATAAATCTTAGCATTTGTTCCCGCTATTCTAAACATATCCCGTTACAATGAAGAGTATGGAAACCCTTTGATACTGATTTCAAAGTAAGATTGCTAATGTTTGCCAGCAACCATGATTGCACTTGGGTTCTTCATGAGCTACACTTCTGGAAAAGCATTCGCACTTCCGACGAATTCCCAACTCAATAATGCCCCTACATCTTCCAGTCCCTTCCACGACTGTATGGGATCCAAAAACGCTACCTGGACTGGTTGCAGAACTGCTGCAGGCCTTACAGCTCCATTAACAGGTGCTAAGCCTATGCTGAGTCGTGGCCTTGAGACCCGAGGGCAGCTGCCTTTCAATTTCAATGGAATTTTCTCCGACTTGGGCCAGCAGTTGGGGGGTTCTGAACAATGCTACTCCGTCAACAGTCTCGGTGGCACTGGATGGCTCACAACTACTACAGTCGCGCGTGCGAAAACCGAGGCTTGTACCGCTGCAGTCAACAAGGCAATTACTACCGGGCAGGGATATTTCAATAAGCCTTACCAAGGATACTACCAGGGGAATTTTGGACCAATAGTCACCCCCAAAGTGGGTTTATACCTCAGCGTGATACTTACGGGAGCACAACTTGCTGGGCTCGACCTCGACCTCACGCAACTAGCCATGGACTTGTGCGAAAAAGGGATTGACCATTTGACCGGAGATAAGGGGTGTACCGCACCAAGAAAGGCTGGGATTATTGTTGAGCATACGTCTGTGAATGGGGGCGTGTTTGATTGGGCACTGGATGGCCAGACTCCCCAGTTCGATAACACGGGGGTGAATTGCGAGAATTGTGTTATGTCTATGGTTATGGAGGCTTCCAGCTATGTCGACAAAGATGGCAAGACCGCTGTTCCTGAGGATACCCCTACGTCCTAGGATGGCTTCGCCTATGTTTACATGGAAGAAAACAAAAATTTGCTGGTGTACCTGCGTCTGAGAATATCTTTGATTTTAGCTTGTCTTTCCTTTTCCTAGTCTAGCCTTTCTTGAAATAGCTATTAGTCTGGGTTTCATTTGATCCTCCCTTTTTATCAAAAAAAAAAAAAAAAAAAAAAAGGCAAAAGGCCAGCTGACTTTTTGAAAGCAATTCAAAAGCTCTTTATAGCTACTTTGATTCAATTGTTTGCTGCCTCACCTGAGTTTGAAATTGACTCCTGAAACTCGTCCTGCACGGCAATCTATACTTGATCCAAGTCACACCTTTCAAAATTGAACAATACTTGAGAAACACTTGATTATGCATATTTGCAATCTTTACTTTTAGGGGAACCGTGTCTTCTTGCTAAAGTAGTGGCTTTCTCTTTGGCGCGCGCTTGGTTTCCAGGCAAACTAATCTACTCACCGGACTAGTGGCATCAACACCATGACTACATCAAAATATCTACTTGGGCATGTAACACCACGGCAGAATAGGACCGGAACGAGCGTTAGCACTCTGATCTCTCCGCACTCATCAAATCTGCTTTGCGAGGCAGCCGCTACCAAGCCATCTCAACTTCAACTACGATGATGCAAACGATATTTAGGTAAAGAAGTTTCGGTTTTGATCTTGTGATTGCAGCAAAGTCTTGTTTCTACTGAGAAAGTAATTGTAAGATTAGTCATGATCTGGCCCCTTTAAATTACCAACTTAGAACTGCATTCCGAGCTCGCACACGATTCTACCAGGCTCAGTCTCCAATTCACACCAACACCCAGTCAATGGCGCTACCGAGGCTCGGTCGTAATAACATTTATTATCCCCAGTCAACAACCTAATTCCGATAGTTCGATTGATATAAAATAAGTTCAGGGCACGATAACAAGCACTTTCATATACCATTCAAGTCAGTTAGATTATTCTCTGTTACAAGACCTTAGTTCAAGTCTCTAATCTACTTTGACAGATAAATTGTTCCTATAAGGCGCGGAAACTCATCTTCTCAAATAGAGCGTGAGCGTGTTTTCTAGATATACCTTGATCCCTTGGATTGAGATAGAAGATCAGCCACTTCACTTAAATGACATTCTGCATAGATTCAGCTGACATCCAATGGGGTAATCGGCAGGGATCTTGCAACAGCAGCCCCGTCAGCTCCTTCCGCCTCAGCACGTACTTTGCAATCCTCCACTCATGAGTTGCAGGATGGCAACAATGATACTCGGGGTTGGGATGAAGTTCATCTTCCATAGCTGGCAACACGTTTACATCCCAGCCGATGCTTTCCATAATTGATTGCTGATCTTCGAGCTCTTTTCGACAGTCCTTCCCTTTCCAAAGTACTTCCACTCGCGGTGTGTGAAGGGATCGGGATTTCTCGATTATGTTCGGGAGATCCATGCTATTCCAGCGTGTTTCTGGCATGCAGTCGTTTGGATCGCGTGGTACTCTCGCTCCTGGATATACGCATCCGTCCAGCTGCATGACAATTGTGACTTTCCGCTTCGATGTGCTCCCGCCAAGCAGTATGAATATTGTCTCAACGGCTGGATTTACGTTTGCGACCTGACCACATGGTGAGTGCTCTTCGGTGGTGCAGAGCTGCAAATAAGGATGCCGTTGATATACCTCCCCATAGGTATAGCCACATGGGTCCCTGATTCTCTCACCGCTTGGACACTGCCATGCTGGGTCCGGTTTACGTGCGCTTATTTCTATCGAGATGAGGGAGTTTCGATTTGCCGGACCAATTATTTCGAGCCATGAAACGATGGGGTCCCAATTATGCTTTCCTAGGAAGGAAAACGTATTCTTCGCATAGAATACTCGAGCTGCCTCGTGGCTCACAGTCTTGTTACACAAGATAAGATTCACAGCCAGAGGTTGAAGGCTTGCTGATATGGCTTCTCGGTCGACCTCTTGCCACGGTACAATGGAAGGAGGAGGTCTCACTCCAGCCCATGGCCACGCCCTCGGGCCCACTCCTTCAGATTCGGCCTGATAACGGTAAGACATTTTCCCTTCGCCTTTCCAGACAATGATAGGCGATGTTGATACAAGCGCTAAGTCGTAGATTTCATCGCGAATTTCACGGGAGAGGGAGAGAAAGGTGAGCGGGGGTGAATTGCGGGGTAGGTCCGAGTCGGAATCTCGAATCAAAGCTCTACAGCGGTTTCGAATCATGATGTTAAAGGAGATGAAATAGCTTGGTTTGCTCGTTTACAAAGAGAGAAGTGGAAATGTTAAAATTGACGAGGTGAGATTAATGGTGTTAAGCCGTACTTGTGTAGGCACCCACTCCAGCCGTTCTATATTTAGCATCGTTCCAACAAATGCCAGCGCACGCCCCTTGTCACAGTAGGCGCCTACGTACATCGACACCCTTACGGCGAGTATACAGCACCCCTCCCCCATTGGCAATCGAGAGTCGAGCTACTACTTGGGAAGCAAAAGTTGCGGCTAAAAGGTAGTGCTTGCTTTGATGCGGAAAGCCAAGTTCTTGGTTACTATAGATTAATGTCAGAACGCCAGCTTTCTGATATTTCGACAACATATGGGTCATTCCCAAAGCACTTCCCAGCAGCAATTACACATATTATTTCTTGGTATTGACAAAAAAAAAGGAACTTGAAATGGAGGTTCGGGTGGGTAGCATCCCTATTCTGAAGTCTCTTGATAAGCGAACCGGTCCAAGTGGTGGGTCTGCTGGTGGGTCACGGGAACGAGACCTTTGAACAGTACAACGTCTTGTATGTAAGGTTATATGCAATATCTTGGGAACGCTAACTCTTTATTCAGTTTCATCTAAGCTCAAAATCCTCTTCACCAATCCCAGTAGCCTTTGTAATTGCTAATGCTTCACCATCCATCATCCTATGCACGTAACTCTCTCCAACCACTTGAAAATATTCCTTTCCATCTATATCTTCCTGACGCCGTAGCAGAACAGGAACAGTGCATCCGTAAAGGATGCAAATGAGATCGCCAACCTGGGCAACCCGCGGCGCCAAGCCAATATAATTATTGTTTGAGGAAACGAAGAACTTGCGATTCCAAATAACGCTTTGAACTCTTTGTAGGAAATCAATAATAAGGGAACTCTGAGCCCCATCAATAATTCTGTTCGTGTTAATGTCACCCGTGGTACTGAGCAGAAGACAAAACTTAAAGGCTCTGTTATACCACGACGGTAACGTAGAGCCCTTGGGACCACGGCCCGCAACTAAAGTCGTCCAAAACGCTTCAGGCACTTCACCAAGAATATGGTCATACTGGCCCAGCTCAAGCCACTCCTGCATGATGATGCCCTCTTCAGCACGGGGGCCAAGATTGGTAATAGTGTCGACCCGAAGTCCGCGGACAAAAAGAGATCTGGGGGCATAATGGGCATTTGGGGATTGGCAAACCCCTACGTAGAAAGTGGCTTCGGTCCTTCCGGAAGCATTGTAGTAGTTTTGTCCTGGGAGTCCCACCAGACTATCTGCTTCGGTGCGTCCTGATATGTCACAGTTGACCGTCTGCTGACGAGAAAATTGAAGTGAGCGGACCCATGTGGGTAGATGCACCTCTGTCTCTGGGATCCCCCCCGCCCAGTCTCGGCAAACAATATCAAGCGATTGTGAAGTCTTGATAGCATGGACGACGAATTCCTGATATACTTCCAGCGTGCTTTTGCTATAGTCAATTTCCAAGGTAGCCTCTCTCGGGAGGAGTGTTCGTGTCTCCATGGATGTCTCTTCCCACAGTTCAGGTCCGTCTTTCGATATTGCCAGTACGGAATATATCCGATCCAGAGCATTTGTGCTGTTAAGGTCGTGGAGATGAGATACCAAAGTTTCAAGGCTCAGGAGTCGCTCGACATTGCCGGAGCCTATTGGACGAAGAATTTTCATCGAAATATCTATAAAGCGTTCCGCCATTGATATTCTCCGGTCTTGTAGAGCCTTGTAGTTTCTCTGGTTCTGCCGAAAAAGGAGGGCAATGTGATCTCGGAACGTCGCAAATAGAGCCACGGCATCAACTAGATCTCCATAATAGATTCCTACTTGGCCACAATGTAAAGTTACGTTCTGCGCGACAGCAACTTCTTGGACAAGCCAGAGGCGACTCCATACAGGGTTTTTCAATAGGGCGACAAATGCAATCCAATCGTCAATCGCAGTGTCGTCTCGGATGAGCTTGTCAATCATAGAAATGTCCAGAATCCGGGGAATGAATCTCAACGCAGACTTGCATTCTTCATCCTCGCCAATCCAGAAGCAAAGGTTCTGTGCGTTGCGGAATATATATCTCTTCATCGCAACTTGTTTGTTCAGCTCGTGGATCGTCTTGCGGTTGATACATAACGCGTCCATCCAAAACGTCCCCATTTTCTGGGGATGGCGTAGTCTTCGAAGGGCATCGAACAAATTTTTACGAATATGGATGGGATGGAGATTTTCATGAGGCTCTACCAGATTGATTTGAACCAATGTTTGCGGCTCCGGGGTAGCCCAGAGATACGAGATTGCCTCATATTTCATAGGCTCGAGCGTAGATGCAATTTCAAATGAGCACATTATCGGACTATCGGTCCGACCGGGAGCAAGTTTCAAAAGTCGAAACTCTCCTTCACCAAGTGGTGTGTAGACAGCGTTTGGAAACTGATCTTCGCCGATGAAAGGGGGAGGCTGCGTCGCGGAAACTGCCTTCGAGTACCTCTTCAGCACGGGTGTGCGACTTGGTCTCTCAAAAGTTGAAGGTTCATCCGACGAGGTACAATCATCAGACCCGTTGGTCTGAGATTCCAGTGGCTTGATCATCAATGAAGCCTCTGAACGAAGTTCCACTTCAGATGAGTGTGGCCTTCCCCGTGGTCTCTTAGATGCTGGCTCTGAACTTGCACGGGGAGCGGCTGATCTATGAGAAAGACACCCCTCACATTTCTGTGGCCAAACGCGATTTGCACGGAAGCACTCATGACTTTTAGCCATCTTTCCCGCCCCAGGAATTCTCAGTTCATACCTTCTTTCTTGCATCGCGGCACCTTTTGCATTTCAAAACATTGAGCTTTTCACGTCTCTCGCTTGTCTCGATGCCGTCATTGTCGCCAAGTAGATCTTCTCCTTCATTTTCATCGGAGCACGCCTGTAGCCATTCTTCGTTCATCCTCAAAACTGTCCAGGCAAGGGAAATGATAGAATATCAGCGCTTCGCACGTTTTCTGGAATAGACTTGGTGGATTGTTGATCGTTCAAGGAATGGAAGCAAAATTAGAAATGGCGTGTGCAAGGCTTTCCCCAGACTCAGCCTCGCTGCTGCCTAAGTTAACTACACATTGCCGCCTTACCCTAATGCTACGCGTGACTACCTTAGGTCACGGGTGTGTGCAGCGAGAAAGCGCTTCACATGATTTATTTTTAATTTTATGAAAAACATGAGCACACTCGTTCTTGTTAGTCAAGCAAGACTGTTGTTTTGTCTATGAGTTTTACCCTCAATTTACGTGATACTTATCACGTGTCTGTCACGTTCACTTCGTGTCTGTCCCACGGACCCAAATTTGTATCCAGCTGATGTGTTGAAAGCATTAAATGGATGTATTATGTGACAAAATTCCGCTCAATGAATAACGAATGCTTCAAAAGAGCCAGGATAACGCTCCCCGCTCACATCAGTAAAATACCGTCCATCTATACTAGAGAAGATAAAATCCTGCAATATACACTCACCAATGAACTCAAAATGATTAACTTCGAGGATTTTGCCGGGGTTTCTAGGTTTGAAACTGTCGCGTATCGTGGAGTCGATCGAACTCTTAGTGGCTATTGACACAGGTCTCAGTAAGAATGGTACTGTCGTCTTCTCTAGGAAGAAACAAACGATATCGCCCAGGTTGGCTGCGCTAGGAACAAGAGCTAGGCCACACCCTGGCACCAATGCGAGCTTTCGACCAAAGAGGAAGTGGGGGTATGCCTTATTGTCTGGCCTGCTCTCATGTAAAAGGACATGGACAAAGAGATCATCATCCGTCAAGTCGACGAGGTTCTGAGGCTGAGATTCAAGCCTCTCGAACGCCAACTGAAACATCCTTTTGAACGTGGACTCTTCTTCCACTATAGAAGAGAAAATGTTCCACCAACGACCGTAGATCTGCCGGGATATCTCAGAATGTAATTCTTGTTGGTTTTGCGGTGGGGCGTAGATGGGATTAGAATTCAGTGAACTCCCGTAGTGGTTGATGATATCGGAGATTCGACAGACTGTGCCCATGCGAAAGCCTAAGAAGGAAATGATTGATGGTGATATCCAAAGCTGGTACGAGTCGGGCAGTGTCCTGAGTAACATCGAACCACTGCCATTGTCTAGTCTGTTCTCGAGAGAACCATGCATCTCCTGATATCGTTTCCTCAAAACACTAATGCTGTCATATGATCGTCGATATGGGGATGGAAAAGGCCTAACCATCCAATTGGGAGCCCACGAAGGTGTGCCTGAGTGCCGTAGATTTGAGATTGTTTCAACATGTGAAAGCAGCTCAAATATCTCAATCCTTCTCGACAAGTACTGAGCTACATCACGGTACAGCTCAGCGCAGTCTTTCTTGTAATCGACTCTTAATAAATTCCACTCCTCAGGTGTTCCATCCAAGGGACTCTCGGCCACAATTCCAAGATGCGCAAAGATCATATCTCTTGGATCGAGTACACCCAATCCACGCCGAGCTACCAATGTATTTAAGAGAACTCTACTTCGATTCTCCCTCTGGCTTTGGGCGTGGAAACTTTGGCGTGCTTTGTCCATGGCTAGAAATCGCTTGCACGGCTCTCTGAGCTGATCTTTATCGCTGAGGGAGGAGACTACCGTGGAAAGCTCCGACCATCGTATTCTGGTTCGTCCCAATTGCAACCATGGATCGGGAGAGAATAGGAGTTCTTGATAAATCCAGACTCGGGTGAACCAAGAAAGATCCAATAAAGCCTCGAGATCATTCAGATTTAACGAACCCATTGACACTTCTAACATTGCCACATAACTAGGCTCCTGTAGAACGTATGACCCTGCCAATCCATCTGCCTTCGTGAAACCCTTTTTTGTTTGAATGCTCTTGCTTGAAGTCCGTATGCAACTCAATACCTCCTCCCCCAGGCCATCGATTGTGGCCTCTCCTAGCCAAATGATAGTGTGCCGGGCTGCTTTGTATACCTCCCCCATCTGTGTCACTTGAATTGATTTCTCGTCATCATCGTTTTGGTTGATACAGATTGCATCTGCCCAAAGATAACGGGGTATCCTGGGATCTCTCAAATGCAGGAGAGCCGTTCCGAGGCTTACGGTGACAAGCAGGTCCTTCTCGTCAACGAGAATGGGCATCGTATCTTTGCTGCTGCCCCATACATATGAAAGAGCACAATAATGATAGACAACTTCGTCGCTCAACTCGCCAAATGTAGTGTGTAGTAAGGTACATTCGAGTCTCGCGTTTTGATCTGTGGAAGGCTGCAGCTCAATCAGTCTGATGGCCCCTGATTCTTTCAAAGGCCTATATTCATATTTGTTTTCCAGGTGTGTTGTATTGCGCCGTTCAAAGAGCCCACGGTGCTTCGGTTGCGCGGCTGAGGATTGAGCCATTAGAGATGATGGAGGGATCCGATGATGTGTCCCCGACTCTCAGTCAACAGCAGCACTGGGGCTACAAAATCGTAGTAGTTCGCAACCTTGGAAAGCTAAAATGTATACGTTGTGACCCAACCCGGAAATTTTAAGGTAGTAGCCGTAAAGCGTACCAAGAGGCAACAAATCCGGCATTTTGTTTGAGCATGATATAGATCACGTGGTTACAAGAACCAGCCACTCGATATAAAATCTGAATCGCAACCCTAGCTGTTCCGCCTCATCGCCATAAATCACTTCCACAACTTCTTCATCATTTCATGAAAATCCCAGAAATTATACGCACCTCGTGATACTCACGATCTCAGATAAGCAAGACTGCATTCCCAGGCCTCATTGTCACCCTGTAGTGTCCGATGCTCAATCTTTCAATCAGGCTCCCACTCAGCTTCGTCTCTATCAGCTCGGAGGTTTTTCTCCTGCGTCTTGGTACGATGACTTTGAAGAGAGACTTTAAAGGTGTATTCTTGGAGCTTTAATTGCCGCCTTGAAAGGAAAATGCCTAACCGCCTCTTTTGAGCCTTCTCCATGGCCATGACATGGTTGGCGCAAATGGAAAGACCATACCGGCTAACCCCTTTCCACTCGGCATCTCACCATCACAGCAGCCGTGAGCAGGTCCCGTCGTTGAGTTTACCTTTGAACAGCTGTCATCAACGTCAATCTTTACTTGTTTCATTTTTTGCGTTCTCCTCACTCCACAAAGTTCGGCCGGGGATTTTCCTCCAATCAGAGCCAATGTAAGATTCCCAATGGAGTCGAAGTTGTGTTACGCTCCACTTATTGATGGAAAGTTATTTAGATAGATAAAAAAGACC
>Ga0302221_10000560_pt1 | contig 27099 bp, 25 predicted proteins | sample II_Palsa_E2_1_FD_193517 | JGI IMG/M metagenome (GOLD analysis project Ga0302221, IMG submission 193517) | Peat permafrost microbial communities from Stordalen Mire near Abisko, Sweden - II_Palsa_E2_1 | ecosystem: Environmental > Terrestrial > Soil > Palsa > Peat permafrost | place: Sweden... | reverse complement strand
CGCTATGGACCGACGGACTTGGAACGCTTCACCGTTCGTCCCGGAATTACCGCGACTGTGCAGTACGGCGCCGACCATCTCGCCTGCCAAATACAAATAGAACCGTATCAGCCGCTCATTCATCCAGGTGCGCCGACCGGCACGCTTATGTCTTCGGTTGAGGTATCGGAGATTCTGGGGGAGCTGGCCCCGCCCGCGATGCGAGGAAAAGAGGTAGACAGTCGCAGCTTTCAATCCGAATGCGCCCTGGCAATCGTCAACGAGTACGAAAACGTGTCCACAGTGCGGGGAATGAACACATGTGCCGCTTCCATCACAGTTCGGGATTCAGCCGCACAAATTGTCTTCAAGCGAGACATCTGCCCGAAAGTAAACAATTCATTTATTATAGGCGAGTCTAAGGCCAAATAAGGATGGGGTTGGCTACCGGCCGCGAATCATTCGCGTGCGAGTTGGAATAGAACGCTATAAGTTGGAATGTCATTCAGGGGAAGAGGCCGGTGCCATTCTTGCTGCTGGGAATTGTGACGATAGGCTGGGCGGGTTTTAGCCTGATTACCGGAAAAGGCCACTACAAGGGATGCCCGCCCGGCGGCTACGATCGCGCAGAACATCCCTTTTATTTCTGGGTTCCGACCATGATCATTTTGGGTATCGGTGTGTGCATGATTCTGATTTTTCTGGGATGGATTCGGTTGCCGTCGCGGTGATTTCGCCAGCGAATGCGGCCGGGTGGCGCACCCTTCCAGGTAACACTCCGAATTAAACTATGCCGAGCATTTAGTGCGACGAAAGTGTGCGCCGCCGGGGAGATCTAAACCCGCACCCTTCGCAATTCGAAGAGTGCGGCACCCGCAAAAGCCAAGCATTCAGTGTGGAAGGATTGGCCACCGGCCGCATTGCGCGGAGCGCGCGGGTGGCCTATGATTTTGCGCGATGAATGCAGAGGAATGGATACGGAAGGGGATGGCGGAAGCGGCGGCGCGGCAGCATGCCGAGGCGCTGGCTTGTTTTGAGCACGCCATCGAACTGGACACGGACAATCTGCAAGCTTGGGTGGGAAAAGGGGTGTGCCTAGGGAATCTGGGCGAGATGGAGAAAGCTTTGGCGTGTTACGACCGCGCGACCGAACTGGCGCCGACTGCGAGCTACGGCTGGCTGAACAAAGCGCAGGCGCTGATCAATCTGAAGAGGTACGAGGAAGGCATAGAAGCGGCCAACTGCGCGCTGGTTTTGAATCCACGCGATGAAAAAGCATGGTTCAAGAGAGCAACCGCGCTGCTTTGTTTGAAGCGGAACGACGAAGCGCTGCTTTCCTGCGAGCGCGTGCTGGCACTGGATGCCGCGAACCATGGGGCGTGGTTCAACAAAGGACTGGCGCTGCTGCGGCTGGGACGGATGGAAGAGGCGAACGCCGCTTTCAGCGAGGCTTTCCGGCTGGGGGATCGCGGCGCGAGCCAAGGGCTTTGCGAAACACTTTTCGCGTTGGGAAAATTTGAGGAGGCCTTGCTTCACTGCGAAAAAGCGCTGGAGCTGGAGCCCAATAATCCGTCGTTGTGGCTGCGAAAAGGAAGGACTCTGCGCGAATTGAAGCGGCCCGCGGAAGCGATCCCGTGCTATGACCGGCTGATCGAGCTCGAACCGAAGAACTATCTCGGCTGGTACAACAAGGGAGTGTCGCTCGCGGACCTGAAGAGATACCCGGAAGCTCTGGCCTGCAACGAACGCGCGATCGAGCTTGAACCGAATTTTGCCTGGGCCTGGTGCAACAAAGCGGCATCGTTAGCGTCGCTGGGCAAATATCGCAAAGCGCTGCCATATTTCGAAAAAGCCGTGAGCCTGGGAGACACGGAGTCGAAAAAAGGCGTGGAATTTTGCCTGTCACACATGGCTTATATCTTCCGGTTTTTTCATTGGCTGCAGAAACTCGGCAGTCCAAAGTAGGCCATGCGGGCCTGTGAAGGGCGCGGCTTTTGACGCTCGGAAGCAAATTTCACCAGAACCGAAAAGACTAAAAGAGCCGGCGGGAGGCCCTTCCTTCGTCAGGGTAAACCGGCGCTACGAAGAACGGACTTTCGGCTTTGCCCCTTCGAAAAAGATGCTCAGGGTGAATCTCTGCGCGATTCACGAAGAGCAAGGACGGGCCACCTCGAGGTTTAACGTTGTTCTTTTTTCTTTTCTTCGGGAGGGATGGGGACTCTGCCGGAGCCCATGCACGCGTCGCACATAGCGCCGTTCAGGCGGGAGCCGGTTCCGTAGCACTGCGTACAGATTGCGTATTTTTCGACGGGCATGAAGGGGGCCTCCGGGTAGGCAAATAAATCAGGGTTTCGGGACGTTCACGCGCGCCGCAATTTCTTTTGTGGGCGTGTGAATCGCATAATGTTCATTTTTCGAGAGTGCAGCCAACTCCTGCAACTTACGGCGAGCTTGTTCCAGGCCGATTACGTAGTCCTTCCATAAATCGGTGCCGTCCGGAAGCCGCTCAAAAATATCGTATTGACGATTCACTAGGCCGCCTTCGCGCAACGTGCCCGGCGTTGCGACTTTTAAGCCAGGAAGCGGGCCGATGTGTATATCACAAGTCGAGGTTTTTTCGCAGTTCCAGGAGAGACAATGGCGAGTTTGCTTTCTTATTGTAAAGCCGTGCGCTGGACAGCACTGTGCTCTTGCCTCGCGCTTGGTAGCGATGTTAAATGTGCGTGTTTCGTTTCGCGGGATTTGAGCTGACGCGGCGCGGAGGATTCATGAAACCTTGGCTGGGTAGAGCGGTGATCATTTCATTGTGCCTGGTGTCTTGCGCGGCCAAGAGCGCGCCCACGCGCATTACGGTGAAGGTGGCCGATGCATACTCGGGGAGCTTTCACCTTTCGGCGTGCGTGGACAATGCGCAGGACCCCGTTTTGGTGGATGAGAGCGGGAACGGGAGGACGTCCGCCTGTCCAATGGAAGGTGACGTGGACATCGTAGTGCTTAAAGCCGGGAATACAATCTATCTGCACGGCGAACAGATAAAGATTGCTAGGGCCGGCGACGGCTTCCCGGTAACCATCAGCGCTGCCATTCCGTAGGGAAGCCGGGCGAAGCGCACGCGCCGATGCGGATGGCGAAGATATACATATAGTAAATTCGCCCAAAGCGCGTTGAAGCTAATTTAGACTTATCTCCAAAGACACAGGGTGAGGTTGAGTCTTGAGAATTCTGCGGGGACTTGTTAGGTTTACGAGTGCCTATCATAGCCCCTTCCGACCTGCGGCCGCAGAATCGCAGGCGCAGCAAACGCATCCAGCTCCGGGTCGCAATCGTGGTGCGTCTGCGCGATGCCGGCAATGTTTCCAAGTCGGAAAAGACCGAAGCGATCATTGTGAATAACCACGGAGCGCTGATCCTGCTGGCCACGGCGGTGAAGCCCAATCAGATAATCCGAGTTGAAAACGTAAGCAGCAGAGAAGAATTGCTCTGCCGCGTGACGAGCCTGGGCGAGACGTTCATGGGCAAGACGCAGGTGGGCGTGGAATTCGTGGTGCCGACTCCCGGATTTTGGCCCGCGCCTCCCAAGCCGAAAAAAGCGGAAACAGTGCCCGCTCCTACCGAGACGAAACCAGCGGGAGCAGGGCCCGCTTCTACGAAGCCTAAAAAAGTGGAGTCAGCGGACGCTCTGAAAAAGTGAAGCATCCCGTAGCAGGCGACGGCCTCTTGTCCCTTTCCTTTTAGCTCGCACTTTTCACTTCGGCTGGCGCAAATCTTCCATAGCTTGTTCCAAGGCGGCGAGGCGCGCTTCGATGGCTTTGACTTCCGCTTGCAGGGCGGCGTTCTCTTCGGTGAGGGCTTGATTCTCGATGGCCAACTGCTGCGTGGCGCCGATGTTCATGCTGAAGAGCTGGTCGTAGTCCACCACGCGGAAGTCGTCCACCTTTTTGCCGAAGACGAAAACTTTGCCGGGCGCTTTTTCCACGCCGGCTAGGATGAAGGTGCGGCCGTCGATTACTGCAGCGACGGGTTTTTCCACGGAGCCCGCGTCCGCGACGATGATTCGCACCATATCGCCGGTAGCGAAGCCGTGCGGCTTGGGCACGGTGAGGGTCAACTCGCGCGTAGCGTCGTTGTAGCGGACGTCGTCGGCCATCGCGTACACGCTGGGGATGAAATCGGTTACGGTGCGTACCGCGTTGGGATAAACCTGCTCCACTTCCTGGGCGATCACGCCGATCTTTGGCTGCTTTCCTTTTTCGACTACATCAATGTAGCGGTAGTCGGTGATTTTTAATTTTTCCAGGGTGTCGAGATCGGAGGCGACGTTGCTGGGGCCGAGGACGTGCTTGATGCGCGCATCGGAAATTGCGTCGACTTCACTCGCCACCAGACGCGCGCTGGCGTAGAGCGAAACTGGAGCGCCGCCCGAGCCGAGCCCGGTAGGAGAGGTGGAGTTTAGATATCCATAATTCCCAAGAGTGACATTCACGCTGGCATTGATTTGCACGGGATAGCTGGGAGTATTTGTCCCCAGGCCCAAGCGCTGATTCACGTTGTCCCAGAAAAAATTGGAAGTGCTGGAAAGAGCTGTTGTTGCCCCAGTGCCGAAAAGGACTTGGCCTTGAGTGAAGGTGGCCGCGCCGGTGCCGCCGTTCGCGACGGGAATCACTGGCGTAGCGGTGACTACGTTGGTGCCGCTGCCGATGAGGTAGCCGGTGAGCGTGGTCGCGCCGGTGCCGCCGTTCGCGACCGGCACAGTGCCGAGCGTGATCGCGGGAGTGGAAGTGCCGGTGGCCACGGTGATGGGCGACGTTGCAGTGACGCTGGTGACTGTGCCGCTGCCTGCGGCTTGCCAGGACGCGGATGTGCCATTCGTGGTGAGGACTTTTGGGCTTTGTCCGGCCTGGCTTGGCAGCAAATTTGTGAGCGCAGCGGCGGCCGTGGTTGTACCGGTGCCGCCATTCGCGATTGCTACAGTGCCAGTGACGTTCGCGGAATTGCCGGCGATGTTGCCGGAGATTGCCGTGCCGGAAATTGTGGCGGAAGCGGTGACGGCGGTAGTGCCGCTGCCGAGCAGATAACCGGTGAGAGTGGTCGCGCCAGTGCCGCCGTTTGTGACCGGCACGGTGCCGAGTGAGATCACAGGAGTGCTAGTGCCGGTGGCCACTGAGACCGGAGCGGTTCCGGTCACGCTGGTTACCGAGCCGGTGGAGTCTGATTCAGCGAGCTGGTTCCAAACGGCGCCGACCGCGTCGTAGACTTCCAAGGATTTTAAGACCGTGTCGTAAACGATCAATCCGTTTGCCGGACCCGCGATTGCGAGGCGCTGCGTTGTGGTCATGCGCGGCGCCAGAAATCCCTGGGTCGTGCTGGCGACATCCAGTTCGGCCGTGGCGCTGGGCGGATCCACGCCGATGCCGACAGATCCGGTGGTGAATACTGCGCTCGTGCCGTCGAGTGTGAAAGGACTGGCTCCGGCCGGGCCCTGCGGCCCGGTCGAACCCGCTGCGCCAGCCGCGCCTGTAGATCCGACGGGACCTTGGGGACCTGCTGATCCGGCGGAGCCTTGTGCGCCTGCAGGCCCGATCGCGCCTGCCTCCGCCATCAGACTCCACGCGTTCGTGTTCAGGTTCGGAGTTGGATTGCTGGGGCCGGCGCTGGCGGCGATGGCTATGTAAGTGGAACCGTTGAAGGTCACCACATCGTTGATGGCGTAGCTCGCGCTGGCATTGAACGCGTTGAGAAAATCGAAGCTGACTCCATTTGTTCCGGCCGCACCTGCGGCTCCGGTCGGACCTTGCGCTCCAGCAGGGCCGGTTGCGCCTGCAACTCCCGCCGAGCCTTGAGATCCCGCGGAGCCAATCAGCGAAATGCCGGCCGGCCAAACTCCGGCAATTTTGGGTCCGAAGATTGTGCTGGTCGCATCATTAATATAGAAATCGCCGTCCACACCGACTGCGGCAGTGGGATCGTTCGCGCCGCTAAGAACGCTGAGGCCGCTCGCGCCCGCGGGGCCCTGCGGACCGACCGGCCCGCCCGACGGGCCTTGCGGTCCGGTCGCGCCGTTCGCTCCCGTGGGTCCAGCCGGGCCGAGCGGGCCTTGAATTCCTTGAGGCCCTGGAATCCCTTGCGGTCCGGGAGGGCCTTGCGCTCCTCCGCCCGATGGAGTGGCGGCAATCCAACTCGTACCGTTGAACGTCAGCACCTGCCCGGCGGAGGGCGCCGAAGCGAAATCAATCGGCGTGCCTTTCAACTTATCCACCGAGATAGTTTGCTGCGTGCCGCTGACGTCGCCTAAGAACGGGCCGATCACGTTCCATGCCGTGCTGGACTGAAGAGCAGGAATCAGCGGAACGTCGGGTGAAAGCGGAAGCCCGTCAGCGATCACGTGGAGATGCAGATTCGCGCGCAGCGTGAGCGAGGCGGGAATGGCCGGCATGCCGGCAGCGCCGAGCACAATGCCGTAGAGCCCGCTGGTCACCGTCAGTGTTTGGGGGCCGGAGGTCCACAATTCGTTTACGCTGGAATCGAGAATCGAAAACACGAACGGCCGCACTCCGGTTACCAGCGTATTGGATTCGACCAAGCGGCCTTCGTATGCCAGCACCGGACTCGGCGCCGGATCCGCGACCTGGGCGGAAAGTTTTCCGCCAGCGAGGCCAAGAATCAAAACCAACGCGAGCACTCGAAACCTAGTGCGCATCTTCAGTCTTCTCTCCTAAAGCCCTGATCCACATTTCCTGCTAATCGCAAACGGTGTTGGAGTTCCGGCACGCGAGCGGAGGGGTGAAGCCGCTGCGCACCTGGATATCACCATTGGCATCCGTTGAAATGACGGAGGGAAAAAGCTGGCCGAGGATTACAGAATTTTGAATCGGGCCGAATGCCTGGTTGGCGCCGGAAGCCTGCACCAGGTCGGGGTTAAGCTCCGCATCGATTTGCGGAGCGGGAAGAACTTCGACCGCGGCCGAACCAGAGAAGATGCCGCCGGGCGCAGAGTTCACCAGAGTCAAGGTGGCGACGATGGTGTAGCTCCCTACCGTGCCGGAAGCGGTGTACACGCCTTCGCTGGAAATCGTTCCGCCGGTTGCGGGAGCGACTGACCAAGTCACGTTTCCTGCCAGCGGGGAACCGGACGTCAATTTTGCGGTAAACGTGGTGCTGGATCCCGCGGCGACTTCAGCAGAAGCGGGACTGACGGAAAGGGCGCGAGGCTGCGGCGGTCCGGCACAACCTGCAATGCCAAAAATGAACCACAAAGCTGCGAGCGCAATCCGGTTGAGCCATACCATTACGGCGTGGCGGAGAGGCGTATAGCTCTGGACATCAATTAGAGCAGGCACAGAAAGTCCAATCTGTAGGGAGAGGGAGAACGACTACAGAAGCCAAGTTATGGAAGGGAATTTCAGTGTGACGGAACGGTGCAGCAGATACCAGCGCGTTCAAAAGCTCGGTGCCTAATAGACTATCGCGGCGCGAAACGTTTGGGCCAGGAACGCCCGATGGGCTGCGGAGCAAAACCTCGTTGGAGTGAACCGCGATTCATTCTGAGATAGGCCTACAACCGAGTGCCCGCGTTGACTTGCTTTTCGTCGCGACCTAAGATGTGCGGTAATGGCGGATTCCTCTTCCCTCATCGGGCAGACCATCTCGCACTACCGCATCGTCGAGAAACTTGGCGGGGGCGGGATGGGTGTGGTTTACAAAGCAGAAGACACGCGGCTGCACCGGTTTGTGGCGCTTAAATTTTTGCCTCCTGACGTCGCACGAGACCCGCACGCGCTGGCCCGCTTTCAACGCGAAGCGCAAGCTGCCTCGGCGCTGAATCATCCCAACATTTGCACCATTCACGATATCGGCGAACAGGACGGACATTCCTTCATCGCCATGGAATTTCTGGAAGGGGTGACGCTGAAGCATCGCATCGATGGGCGCGCGATGCCGCAGGAACTTTTGCTGACGCTGGGAATCGAAATCGCGGACGCGCTGGATGCGGCTCACGCGAAAGGCATCGTTCATCGCGACATCAAGCCTGCCAACATTTTCATCACCAGCCGCGGGATCGCCAAGATTCTGGACTTCGGTTTGGCAAAAGTTTCCGGAAATTCAGAGAGAGGCGGCGAGGCAACCGGGCCGACACAGGATTTGCCGGAGCATCTCACCAGTCCCGGCTCGGCGCTCGGGACCGTGGCGTATATGTCGCCGGAGCAGATCAGCGGTAAGGAACTCGATGCGCGCACCGATTTGTTCTCGTTCGGCGCGGTCCTATACGAGATGGCGACGGGCGCGCTGCCGTTTCGCGGCGACACGTCGGGCCTGATATTCGATGCAATTCTGAATCGCGAGGCGACGCCGGCGGTGCGGCTGAACCCGTCTTTGTCGGCCGATTTGGAGCGCATCATTAATAAGGCGCTGGAAAAGGATCGGGACGTGCGTTACCAGCACGCAGCGGATCTTCGCGCGGACCTGAAGCGGCTGAAACGCGACACGGATTCGGCTCATATTTCCGCTTCTTCGCGCGACGCTGCGCAGCAGCCGACAGCATCCTCAGCGCCAAGCAAGACGTCGCGAACTTACGCGGGCACAGCGGTCGCTGTATTACTTCTGATTGCGCTCGGCTGGGCGGGCTACCACTGGCGCGGCATTTTCCAGCGTGCCGAGAAAAAGCCGCTCACCCAGCGACAACTGACGCACAACCCGCCGGAGAATCGCCTGCTAAATGCAGCCATTTCAGCTGACGGCAAGTATCTTGCCTATGCAGATCCCAAAGGGTTACATCTAACCACGATAGATACCGGAGAGATTCACGACATCGCGCTGCCTGACGAACTGCGAAATGGCCTTTGGTTTGTATCATGGTTCCCGAACGGCGAGAAATTACTGCTCCAGACCGATTCGGACGTTTGGGCGATTTCCGTTTTCGGGGGCGCTCCGCGCAAACTGCGAAGCCGTTCTTGGTCGGCGAGAGTCTCACCCGACGGTTCGTCTATTGCGTTTTCCAGCGGCAGCGAAATATGGGTGACTGGCGCAGACGGAGAAAATCCCAAGAAAATCCTCGCCAGCGAAAAGGAATTGTATTCGGCGCTAGCTTGGTCGCCTGCGGGTGGGCGTATCGCTTATTTGAAATCACAAGGAAAAAGCGAAACTGGCGGCAGCGTTGAAACCGTTTCGCTGGAGGGAGGGCCACCCAGCGTTGTGCTGTCGAATGCCGCGCTGGCGGTGGGCCAAGGCGCTACTCTTCTCTGGGTCCACGGCGGGCGCGTGATGCTTCTCATGGGAGACCCGATTGAGCCGAACGGTACCAGCGCTTCGGAAATCAACGTTGACCCGTGGACCGGAAAGCCGACCGGCGAGTTATCGAAATCAGCGATTTTGGACGGCACTCCCATCAGTGCGAGCGCGGACGGAACCCGGCTCGTTGTGGGCAAGGGCCATGCTCGAGACGACGTGTATGTTGGCGAGCTGAAGGAGAACGGTGCAAGACTTGAGGTCCCCACGCGTTTCACCGTGAGCGAAAGTATCGATTACCCTTCGGCGTGGACGCACGACAGCAAGGGCATATTCTTCGACTCCGATCGCACGGGAAGGCGCCAAATATTCAGGCAACGACTGGATCAGGAGAACGCCGAACCGCTGAGTCAGGGATCCGAGGCTGAAGAGCAAGCGATGATGACCCCGGACGGCGCCTGGATTCTTTGCTGGTCTTCAGTCAATCCAAGCGGAGGGTCGGTTGCTACAACGCACAGTATGATGCGAATACCAACCTCGGGCGGGTCTGCCGAGAAGATTTTGGACGCGGCCGCTGACGACAGTGCCACCGATTTCCGCTGCCCTTCCGGAACTATCGGTTCCTGCGTCTTGAACGGCTGGGAGCAGGGGCAGTTGATCTTCTACTCATTTGATCCGGTCAAAGGAAAAGGAAAGGAACTCGCGCGAACCAAGTTGGCGCGCCCGGGTGACGATCTTGATTGGAGCGTTTCGCCGGACGGGATACGAATCGCCATTGAGACTCCTCAACTTCTAGGCGGTCAGGTTCGCGTCCTTGATACGCGGGGTGGCGCAGAGCGCACCGTGGAGCTTCCGAAGGGATGGGTTATCTGGTCGATGAGCTGGGCAGCAAGTAGTGACGCTCTATTTTTGGGCGCGCAGTCGAAGGAGGGATATTCTCTGGCGCGGCTCGATCTGAACGGAAACTTTCGAGTACTACTCGATCGAGGAAGGAATCAATGGATTGGCCGCGTTACCGCCGCACCGGACGGCCATTGCCTGGCATTTGCCCAGCAGTCCTTCGAGAACAACGCCTGGCTGCTGGAAAATTTCTGAGCTGCGTCGTTGGCGATGCTCAGTGGGAGGCGGCGGTTTGGCGCAGGAGGACGACGTCGCTGTCGTTGTGAGCGCGAAGCAGGCCGAGGGTTTTGTTGTCGGCGGACCAGTGGAAGTCTGGAATGCGATCGGTTTCAAACTCGGTGACGCGATGGCCGGGTGAGCCGTCCACTGGCGAGACCCACAACGCGAACAAACCCTTGTCGCGAATGTAGTAGCCGATTGTTTTTCCGTCCATGGTGTAACGAATTTCGCCGCCCGCGCGCGGGTCGCGTGGGATTATTTTTACCGGCGCCAGAGTATCGAAATCCAGAATCTTGATGACGATGGGGCCTCCCGTGGTGGGCTGCGTTTGGAAGGCGATATTTTTTCCGTCGGGCGAGATGTTGACGCAGCCGCAAGTGAGCAGCGACTCGGAAAGTTGGGTGGAGGCGCCGCCATCCACCGAGACTTTTTTCGCCAGAAATTTTCCCGCATCGTAGCCGGCGTAAACGAGCCATTTGCCGTCGGGCGAGCACATGGCCGGTTCGTCATCGGTGCCGGTGGTGATCTGCTTGAGGTTTCCGCCGCTGGAGTCCATGCGCCAGATATTTATGGAACTGCTGCCTCCGCGAAACGCGGATGCAAACATGATGTAGCGTCCATGATCGCAGGAGATGGGGCCGAAGGAAGGGAAGTCGTCGTGAAGCAGCGGTGTGCGGTTGCTGCCATCGGCGTTCATGCGGAAAATGCCGTTCTCCTGTTCGACCAGCAAGGTGCCGTCGGGCGCCCAGGCAAACCAATTTGTGGGCGGACGGCTGGCGATGGTGACCGGCTTTCCGGCTTCTTTGCCGTCGTACGGCGCGGTTTGCAGCGTTCCGACGTATTGCGATTGCACTGCTGCGATCGTTTTGCCGTCCGCGGAGAGACTAATGCTCGGATAGGAATTGGTGTCATTCGTGACCGGCCGGTAAACGCCTTGCGGGTAGGAGACGATTCCGATCTGGGTGCGATTGAAATTCGATTCGCGTCCGCTGCCCACCACCAGGATACCGCTTTGGTCCGGCAGCCATTGGGCGATACCCCAATAGCTGTCTGTTTGCTTGAAGACCTGTTTTTCGCCGGTGGAAGAATCGAACATATCGAGCGCAGACAATGCGGCTTGGTTCGCAAGAAGTTCCGTGGCCACGATCAATTTCCCGTCGGGAGACCAGGAAGGCGAGTGCAACCGGGTGTTTTGCTTGGACAGCAGCTTTTCATTCGAGCCATCGGCGTTGGCGATGATCAGGTCGCCTTCGCCTTCGTTGGGCTTCTGGCGGATGAAGACGATGCGGGCGCGGTCCGGCGAGAAGCTGATGTTGCTGTAGATATAGATGTCGTGAATGATGCGCTCCGGGCTGCCGCCCAGCACCGGCGCGCGGTAGAGGCTGGTCACGTCTTTCTCGGCCGTTTCATCCTTGATGAAATAGATCGAATTGCCGTCGGGCGAAAAGCTCAGGCCCCAGTAGCGGTCGTCCGATGGCGGAACGATCTGCGTGTTGCTCTTGGTGGGGACGTTGCGCAGCCACAGGCTTTGCTGGCCGTTCTCGTGCTGCACGTTCAGGATGTAGTTTCCGTCCGGTGAGATGGCCGCGAGCGACGCTTTGCCGGTCTCGGTGACGGGCGTGATTGCGAAACTTTCGAAGGCCGTGGATTTTTTGCGCGAAAGAAATGAATAGACGCCGAAGGCTGCCGCAGCCACGAGCACAAGCACGATTATGGAAGTGATCGCCAATCCCATTTTGTGCTGGCCGGCGACTTGGCGCACGGAGGAGCTAGACGCGGTTTGCACGGACGCTGAAGAACCCGCAGCCACCATTGCGGGCGTAGAGGCCGACGAAAGCGGGAGGATTACGCTGCCGGACGATTGCGCGGCGCTGCTTCCGGAGACGCGTCCGGACGAATCCGTTTCGCGGCGGAGGCGTTTCAGGTCCGCGCGAATTTCGGCGGCGACCTGGTAACGCATCTCGCGGTCTTTCTCCAGCGCCTTCTGCAAAATTTCTTCGAGCTTGGGCGGAATATCCGGATTGATGCGAATGGCCGGGGCCGGCACGCGATTCAGGATGGCTTCAAAGGTGACTCCGGTGGTTTCGCCGCGGAAGGGCATCGCGCCGGTGGCCATTTCGTACAGCACGGTGCCGAAGGAAAAAAGATCGCTGCGCGCGTCGAGTTCCTTGCCGCGAACTTGTTCGGGCGACATGTAGGCGACGGTGCCCACGGCAGTGCCGGGGCTGGTAAACATATCCTGCGAATCGCCTGCGGCGTAGGTCGCAGTTCCTACCGTTTCACCTACGCGTGCGCTGCCCGCGTGCGACGGCAGCAATTTTGCCAGGCCGAAATCGAGAATTTTCGCGTGGCCGCGGCGGGTGACGAAAAGATTGGCGGGCTTGATGTCGCGATGAATGATGCCCTGGGAGTGCGCGGCGTCCAGCGCGTCGGCGATTTCGATGCCGATGTCGAGCAAGCGGTCCATTTCGAGGGGACGGCCGTTCATGGTGTGCTTCAGCGTGGCGCCGTCGAGAAATTCCATGGCGATGAAGGCTTTGCCGTTTTCTTCGCCGATATCGTAGATGGTGCAAATGCTGGGATGGTTCAGCGCGGAGGCGGCTTGCGCTTCTCGCTGAAAACGCCCGAGGGCTTGCTGGTCGCGCGCAACTTCCGCGGGCAAAAATTTCAGCGCCACGAAACGGTGCAGGCGCGTGTCTTCCGCTTTGTAAACCACACCCATGCCGCCGCCACCGAGGCTTTCCACGATGCGGTAATGGGAGATGGTTTGGCCGATCAGGGAGGAGTTGTCAGTCATGCACGCGTGATTTTAGTTTGGAGGAGGGTGCAAGTCAACGGACGGCGGTGGTGCGGCGAGCGTCGCAAGCGCGGGACGCCCCGCCTGCCGTTTGATGGACGACGGTTTTGGCGGCGCGAGAATGCCGGGGGAGGATATACTCGCGGCGTGGGCGCTGCTATTTATCTCGGTACGTCTGCTTTCACGGCTGCGGGGTGGGACACTGCATTTTATCCAGCGGGAATGAAGGCGGCGGATTACCTCAGCTACTACGCCACGAAATTTGGGGCGGTCGAGATTGATTCCACTTTTTATGCCGCGCCTGCGGCTGCCACCGTCACTCGCTGGAGAGATAGAACGCCGGAGGGATTCATCATTGCAGCGAAGGTTCCGCAAGCGATCACGCACGAAAAATGCCTGCTGGAATGCGACGAGGAGTTTGCACAATTCGTCGAAACCATGAGCCTGTTGGGTGACCGGCTGGGGCCGCTGCTGCTTCAGTTCCCGTACTTCAAAGGCGAGGTATTCCAGAGCGGAGTGCAATTCCTGGCGCGGCTGAAGGCATTTTTCAAGAAGCTGCCGAAGGGCAAGAAGTTTGCCATCGAGATACGAAACAAATCGTGGATTAAGCCGCAATTTCTGGACCTGCTTCGGGAGTATAACGTCGCGTTCGTGCTGCAAGACCAATCCTGGATGCCGCGCGCAGCCGAGCTGTTCGAGAAATACGATCCGGTGACGGCGGACTTTACTTACATACGCTGGCTGGGCGATCGCAAGGGAATTGAGATGCTGACGAAGGTTTGGGATAAGACCATCATTGATCGCAGCGGCGAAATGCAGGAGTGGGTGAAATATTGCAGGCAGATCCAGCGCCGCGGAGTGACCATCTACGCGTTTGCGAACAATCATTACGCCGGGCATGGGCCGGGCACGGTGGCGCTGTTCAAGCAACTCTACGGGATTACAGATAGCGTCAGCGCGGCCGTTCCCGCCAGGCAAGCGGATCTTTTCGCCGGGCAGAAAGAAGGAAATGCGGAGTAGGTTCCAGCGCCGAATCTATCGCAAAAAGATGCCAGGTCAAAACCCGCACCCTTCACAATTCGAAGAGTGCGGCACCCGAAAAAGCAGGCGTTCAGCGCGGTTTTTTAAACGGAATTAATTTTTGAAGGCAAAACTGTGAATTTTCGGAGCAGTCCAATCGCGATTACGCCGGCCGATAGTTGAATAATAGTTCCGGGCTCCGGTACCGGCATGACGGGAACGGTAGTCGATGGCGGGGTGCCGGGTGGCGTGCCCGGAGGGCTCATTGAGCCGCCAGAGCCTGAAGCGCCCGTTGTGACGCCGCCGGAAGATGGGCTAATCTCGACCGCGAGTGCAGGGGAATCGACCGGCGGGGCCAGCAACGATTCAAGCGGAAGGGTTTCGGTTGGGATAACGGGCGCCGCAGAATTCACGGGGGTATCGAGCGCTTCCTCTGTCGGTTCGGTAAAAGGCTGACTTGTGTCCGGAATTACGTCGGCAGCGAGATTTCCGCATCTGGTACGGGCCATGAGTACACCGTCGGTAATTACGGTTTCGCCTTTTGCAAGATTCATTCTTCTTTTTGTCCAGTAAATATGGCCGCCAATACGGTAAGAAACATGAAGCAGCCGCGCGCGATCCAATCGAACCACATGCGAATTCGCTATTTGGAAACCGCTGTAGTGGGAGGCAACGACCGGATCGTGCGCCATTGCGTCCTTCAATTCTGCCACGCTGCTGACCCCGCCAGGGATGACCGAATAAGGATAAACAGCGCGAAGCAATTTGTTAGGAGCCGGGCTCAAGAACTCAGGCGATTGAAAATCGGCTATTTGATGGGATTGCTGAATTTTATGATTGCCGAGCAATGGCGACACTACGAGTCCACCGGCGAGGGCGGTGAACAATAACAAGGCTAAGAGGTGTACCGGAATGGGTCGCGTCGATTGTTTCAGTCTTGAAATTGTCATTTTCATAAGGTTGTGAAAGGCGAGAGCGACAAGTTGAGTCGCTCGCACTGAAGAAGAGCACTTGGACGCCCAATGACAAATGATAAGGGCAATCGGAATAGGGGCTGGTGGTCTGCGCAACCTCTACATTCAGCACTAAAGACTCCTCATAAGGGAAAAGTTTAGCCTGCTCCAAATTGGAACATCGCGCAGTCGTCCGTCCTAGTCTGCAGACTGCCCGGGGAGACGCCCTTCGACTGCGCTCAGGGCAAGCCGACGCTACGAAAAGCGTGCCGCGGTTTTAGCGTAAACGGGTCGGCCACCCACGTTAAGAGTGAGGACTTTCTAGCTGGAGCGGTGCTAAGACGGGAATGAGTCGTCGTCGATTTTGGGATCCGCGTCAGGGATTTCGTCGCCTTTCACAATTGAAGTGAGCAAATCGCGCGCGGCGGATGCGTCATCCTCGCGCACTAGGATTTTAAATCCTGCGCCGGACCACGCGAGGTGTTCGCGCATTCGTCCGGCCGTGTCACCCTGGATGATGGCGGGGATGCCGGCTTCTTCGAGCGCACCCTTGGCTAACTCCGCCTCGAAGGGGCTGCCGCACGACTGCACGACAATAAGCTTAGCGTCCTGCATAGTTAGTATTATATGCGCGGACAGCTCAACGCGCCGCAGTTCCGAGTTACAATCCATCCATGGGGGACCGCAATCCACTGGCAGGCATCGTTCCGCGGGTTGTGTAATGGCGCTTAGTCTGGCTCGGAACCGTGCGTCTCCGTTTGAGTCGCTGTGCGCGTGGTAGTATGACGCCTATCGTGGGGAAGGAAGGCGGCGGGGCAGGAGGATAAGGATGTCGGGAACGGAATCCGTGCCGGTGACGCTGGGAGCTTCGCTCCCAAGTTCCGCGTCGGCCGTGCCAGCCACCAAGGTTACTTCGCGGCACTCTGCGCTCGTTCGCGTCACTCACTGGATCGCCACGCTGTGCTTTTTTGCTCTGCTTGTGAGCGGAATTGAAATTGTGGTCTCTCACCCGCGCTTTTATTGGGGCGAAGCGGGGAATGTGTTGACCAAACCGTTGTTCCAACTGCATATCCCTTCCTCCAGATCAAAGGTGCAGACCGGTTACGGCTACGTGCTGCCGGACCAGAACGGCTGGAGCCGGTATCTCCATTTCCAGGCGGCCTGGATTGTGGTACTGACCGGCTTACTGTACGTAATTTCCTTTTTGTTCACCGGGCATTTGCGAAAAGACTTGCTGCCGGGTAAGGGCGATCTTTCGTGGCGGGCGTTTTCGAGCGCAATCGCTAAACATGCGCGCTTCGAGCGGCCGAGCGCGGAGGAAGCCTGGTCATATAACGTGCTGCAGCGGCTCAGCTATTTGTTCGTAATCTTCGTTCTGTTTCCCTTGGTAATCTGGACGGGGTTGGCGATGTCTCCCGGCTTTGTATCCGCGTTTCCGGAGACGGTCACGGTGTTTGGCGGGCAGCAATCCGCGCGCACGATTCACTTCTTTGTTACGCTGGCTCTGGTGCTGTTTCTGGTGGTCCACGTGGTGATGATTTGTGTGGCCGGATTCAGGAGCCGCATGCGGGCGATGATCACGGGCCGGGCCGACGGTAAAAATATGGAGCGCACATGACCGACATTTCACGCCGGAAACTCATCATAGGCGGGCTCGCGGCCACAGCAGGCGTCTCGGCTCTGGGCGTGGCCGCGCGCATCGCGCAAAAGTATGGACTGGTCCCGCCCGATCACGGCGGAATTTACGGCCTGGGCGAAACGCTGACCTACGCTTCGCAGCGACTGCTGACGCGGCACTCGTTAGCCCGTGAGTTTTCTCGCAGCCAGATTTCAAACCCTCCGTTCGCGAACGAAATCGCACCGCTGAATGATGCATACAAACGGCTGCAGGCCGGAGGATTCGCAGATTGGCGGCTCACCGTGGACGGCATGGTGGAGCGGCCCGCTTCGTTTTCGCTTGATCAGCTTAAAAGCTACCCGCGTCGCAGCCAGATTACGCATCTGGCGTGTGAAGAGGGCTGGTCATACATAGCCGAGTGGATCGGCGTGCCACTCTCGCACGTTCTGGATGTCGTGGGAGTCAAGCCGCAAGCAAGATACGTTGCCTACTTCTCGATCGAACCCGACTGGTGGGACAGCGTTGATATGGCCGATGCATTGCATCCACAGACTTTTCTCGCCTATGGAATGAACGGCAATGAACTTCCCGTGGGGAACGGCGGGCCGCTGCGCATGCGTGTTCCGCGCCATCTCGGGTACAAGAGCGTGAAATTCGTCACGCACCTCACGGTCACCGACAGCATGAAAGGCTTCGGCCAGGGTCTAGGCTCCGCGGCTCCGGAAGGCGGCTACTCCTGGTACGCCGGCATCTGACCCGCCTCGGCCACCCGCCAGACGAAGAATTCAAAAGCGCGAAGTCAAAACCCGAACCTTTTCTGCACGAACCGCAGAAAAGATTCGGCACCCCGCGAGCTACAATCGTGCTTTGGCAAACTCTGGTGCCGCGCGGAAAGGTTGGCCGCCCGCCATAGGGTCAAAAGAGCCGGCGAGACGCCGGCGCTACGAAAAGCGGACTTTGGTGTGGCGTGAAAGAGCTGGCCACCCATCTAAGCGTTCAGCGCGGAAGGCTTGGCCGGCCGAGTCTTTTGATCGTTGCTATGGCGACGAATACGGCTCCGAATGCAATACAGATAGAGCCCAGCAGAAATTTCCCCGTGCACACGCACACAATTCCGGCAAAGAAAAACATGATTGCTGCGTACGTAGACATATGTTTCCTGAAAGTCATCTGAAAACCTTACCATGGCTAAATTTCAAAGCGAGCGCAGATAGGCCAGAAAGATGCGGGATTGACGAAGTGTTCGATACCATTGATAATCACGAAGCTCCGGATCTTCTGTGCGTGAATGTGGCGGCTATGGTCCGGCAGAACGCGAATGGCAATCCTCAGAAGAGCCTTCTTTGTAATCGCAATCGTTATCGTAATCGTCACCGGCGCCGCACTGCTTGGCATTCACCTGGTTAGAAGCGGCGTTACCCCCGCGACCGTGGTACGGCTGTGGCCCGGCGATGCGCCCGGGAGCCTGGGGACCGGGGATGCGGATACGCCCACGATTTCGGTTTTCCTCCCGGCACGATGGCACGCGGGCGATGCCGGCATGGTGATTTGTCCAGGAGGCGCGTACCGCATGCTGCAGTCGTCGTACGAAGGCGACGACATCGCGCGATGGCTGAATTCCTTCGGCGTGGCCGGCTTCGTTCTGAAGTATCGCATTGCTCCGCGCTACCGCTATCCGGCGCCGCTCCTCGACGCTCAACGAGCCGTTCGATACGTGCGCTATCACGCCGCGGAGTTCGGCATCCGGCCGGACCGTGTCGGCATCATCGGTTTTTCCGCGGGCGGACATCTGGCCTCCACGGTCATCACGCATTTCCCGAACGATAATCCCGACGCGTCCGATCCGGTGGACCGCGTGTCCAGCCGTCCGGACTTCGCGATTCTGGCCTACCCGATTGTGACTTTTCGAGCTCCGTGGACGCATCAGGAGTCGGTCCACAATCTCCTGGGTCCGAATCCGGATCCCGCGCTCATTGATGAGCTGTCCAACGAACTTCACGTCACCCGCGACACACCCCCGACGTTTTTATTCCACAGCGGGCAGGACACAGCGGTGCCTCCGGAGAATAGCCTGATGTTCTACGAGGCGCTTCGAAAGGCCGGAGTACCCGCCGAACTGCATATCTACGCCGAGGGCCGGCACGGAGTTGGTCTGGCGAACGGCCACGGGAACGCGCCGCGTGTCCCGAGGCTGCTGTCGTGGCCGTTGCTGGCGGAAGAATGGCTGGAAAACCGGTGGACTCCCGAACGCCGCTGGTCATTTTCGCGATTGTTCCGTCTATAAATCCGATCTCGCCGAGAATTTATCTCGTACGTAGGCAATTCCGCTTATGACGCAGATACCCAACGCGCAAAAAACAAATTGCAGCAGCGGACCGCCATCGAGGCGCTTGAGTAGCAGATTCAACGTGATTGCCAACACCACGGTTATCGAGTAAATCAGCAGGGAGTGACGGCCGCCCGTGATCGCAAGGCGGGCGATTCGCGATTCGAGCCATTTTCGGCGGTCCCACGGGATGGCGATGATCAGGATTACCAGACTGAGAAAATGTACGAGCCGGAAGGGCGCAAGGTGGGGCTTGCCGGCGTTAGGAGCAAGCAGGCGCGCGGAAAACGGTATAAGGTGGAAAAGCCAGTGTTGCAACGGACCGATCAGGGTCGCCGATTTCAGCAAGAAAGAAGCCACGACGACCACAATCGCGAGCCATAGGACTGTGCGCGATTTCACTCTCCGCTTCACATCGGGCCAGTACATTTTCGAGGCTGTGCCCAAGACCAAAAGGAACTGCCAGGCCAACGGCTGGTAGTACCACGCTTCGCGCATGACCTGAAGATCGCCCACCCGAAACTGCGCAACGCACCATAGAGCGAACGAGCTCGCTAGAAACCATACCGGCCAGCGGCGCAGCGCAACGACTGCGATCAGCGCCACCGGGGAGAGCACCAGATACAAAGGAAGAAGCGCAAAGTCGTTGGGACTATACAGCAGCAAGAGAGTCCGCACGAGATAGCGCGCGGGTTGCCCCATCCAGAAGTAGAGGGCAGGCTCGTTCAGGCGCAGACCGCGCGACGCGAAAGCTCCGAGGACGGCAAAGCCGGCCGCCATGGTTGCAAGCTGAGCTGCGTAGATTTTTGCTTCCCTCTTGCCTAGCTTGCCGAGTGCGGCGGTGATACCACCGGACTGGAATGCGCGCTCGTACATCCCGGCATTTACGTAACCGGATAGAAACACGAAGATCTCGGCGAAGTCGCTAAAACCGAACTGAGCCAGGGTGAAGTGCGACCATACGTTTGGCTGAAGATGATCGACGAACAGGATCCACAATCCCAGCCCGCGGAAAAAGTCCACGGCCTGGTTACGGTTCCCGCCGCTCCTCACTGCCAGATGTGATGTCGTCTCGTCTTTCATAAACGATGTACTCACCCTGTTCCAGAACGCGCCGATACTCGTTGCCAAGGGTATTGCGAATATGATCGAACGCGGCAGGCTCGCGGCGCGCGGAGTTCTCGGCCCAGGCGCGGTACCAACCCGACGTCACGATAAATCTAGGCTTCAGGTGTGTGTAGAAGCCAAGGCGAACGTCATCGGACAGGGAAGCGCCGAAGCCCAAAACATAGCCGAGTTCCGCGGGCGCGATGACACTGTCCTCCGGTGCGAGATTGGCCTGAATCCAATGAGCGACCGGCAGGAACTCAGTGCGCAAGGGATTTTTTACGAAGTGGTGAAATACGCCCGCGCACTGAATACCGATTGCAATCGTCAACGCGGCGCAGAGCGGCATGCGCATGGAGCGCCGCTGCCAAAATTCGCCGACGGAGATCGCCGCGAGGGCCGCCAGAAAGGGAAGCGAGTACACCAGATAGTGTTGAAACTTCATTCCTTCAAATAGGGCCATGAGTAGAAACACCGTCAAGGCGGAAGACGCCAGAATGCGCACGCCTGGTTCGCTCCTGAGCTTTTTGTTGAGTAGCGCAAAGCAAGCGGCCGAGGCGCAGAGGGCCAGCCACACCGCCGAACCCGCTCCCTTTATGGTGTTCAATTCGCCGAAGCCGAAGGGAAGCAGGTATCGCAGCTTGAGCTCCATCCAGAGCGCACGCCACGGTGCAGTGATCCCGCTGAAGCGCGCGCGTGGAAGGTATTCGCCGGCGAAGCCCGAGACGTTTCCGAAGAACTGCGAGCGGAAATCCGCCGGCGCCTGCGCGATGTACAGACCCCAAAGTCCTGCGCCGATCAAATACGGCATGCACGAAATCGCGGCGTCGGCGAGAGTCAGGCGTGGCTGCGCCGCAGGTCGCAGCGAGTACAGAATCGTCACCACCAGCGCGGCCGCAAACAAAACCCCTGAGGGATGCGTGAAAATCGCGGCAGCAGCAAGCGAATTGCTTGTCACCAGCGCCGCGCGCAACGACCGGCGGCGAATTTGCAGAAACGCAGCAATGGCCGACGCGCCCAGGGCCGCGGCCATCATGTCCATTCGCCCGTTCGCAGCCGCATTCAGGAAATTGCGCTCAAAGCCGATGATGAGACAGGCGATCAGCGCGGCTGAGTACTTTCCCGAGAGCCGCAGGACAATGACGAACCACGACAGCAACGCCAGCACACCGAATAGAACGGACAGCAGACGTTGGCGGAAAAGACTGAACCCCACCACCTTGTACCAGCCGGCCTGCGCCAATAGATCCAACGGCATCATCCAGTAAGTGTGCCGCTCGATTCCCGCCAGCCAAGTCCCTCTCGACGCGAGTACCGTGGTTCCCATATATCCGTGCGTCGCAAGGTTGACTGCCGGGATCGCGCACCAAGCCTCGTTCGACCAAGGCGCGTTGCTGACTGCCAGACTTAGCGCGAGCGCGGTCCAGGCGATGAGAATGGCGGCGAGGGCCACGACGATTGCCCGAGGCATGCTGCTCATGGCCGGTTCCTCAACCGGGAGAACCGGGGACTGCTGCTGGGAATAGACCAGCCGTGTTGATCGCAGCGCGCAACGATTTCGCGAGCGCTGACGATGGGGTTCGGCTGCGTCAAGCGATACAGAATGCAGAGTGTTCGGTCCGGCTCATAACCCGCCAGATCGGCCGGCAGTGTCTCGAAGCGTTCCACCAGCAAAGCAATCTCCTCCGCCATCGTCTTTCCGGGCGGAATGCGAAATTCGAAATCGTGCGGGAGCGCAATTCTGGAAGTGCACAGGCCGCTTCGGATCTTGTTGAACTGGACGCCTTCCAAGGTGATGAACATGAGCAACGGAGCATAGAATGCGATCGCTCGCCAGAACGGTCTCCGGCTGGGCGCCATATTCAGCAGAAGCGCTGCGAATATCCCCAGGCAAACGACCAGCGGAATCGCGCGCCTGACGCCGGTTACATTTCCTGCCACTGCATACATTCCCACCACGCCGGCTGAAACAACGAGCAGCGGCCAGCATCGGGACGGCTGGCGAACACTCATGACGACCAATCCTGCCAGGGCTGCCAGTCCCATTACAATTCCGCCGAGCGCGGCCGCGCCGTCGCTGAAAAAGTAATAACTTCCACCCTGCACGAAGAGTTCCCGAAACAGACCAGCAAGACGGTCCGCAGCGCCCGCGATGAGTGGCCGGCCTCCTCCACCAATCCAAAGACTTTGGATGTTCGTCCACCAGAAAATGGGGAAGGCCAGCACCGCGGCGGCAACGGCGCCTCCGGCAATCACAGCACCCCGCAGCTTCGGCGTTTGTAAGCGCGGCAATTGATGGATAAGAACGGCCGGCAGGAAGGCCAATCCGGAACCATAACAGCCGGCGGCGAGACAAACGGCGACACAGCTTGCGACAATACACAGCGGGCTCTCAAATAGGGCGAGCCATAGCGCAAGGAACCCCAGAGGTGTTTCGAGACCAACGTCCACGCCGAACCATGAGAAACAAATTACACCGGGAAGCAGGCCGATAGAGAGCGCAGCCGCGAACGCCCGCGGTCCCGAAAATGAAAACCGCCGCATGAGATAGAGGTACACCAGCGGAGTCAGCAAGGCCATAATCGCCGCCTTGGCGAAGCGGCCGAAGAATAATGTTGGAACGAAGTGGCCCGCCCACAGAAACAGCACATACGCGTAAAAACCGGTGGCCCACACGTGATGCTGCAGCCGCAAAGAGAGAAAAGTCGGATTGACGAAACCGACGCTGGCCTCCTCTTTCATTAGCAGTCCCTGGCGGTTTGCTGCAAATACCAGCGCGAGAATCAGCAGTAGTTGAATGAAGTACAACAGGGCGGCCGCAACGGATTGCTTTTCCAGGAACGGTGTCCGTGGCGCGAGTAAGGGGCCCTCGGTAGCGCTGGCAGCGATTCCGGACATTGAGATTTCCGACGTTAACACGCTCTTTGCGTGCAGGGGTCGCCTTCAGGCACACGCAGTACTCTTCAAGACAACACGAACGGCTTCTAAACACCCGGCGACATGGCGCTACAGGAGTACATCTGAACCGTGTGATTGCCGTGAGCCAAGCGGCTCACGATCGGCTTGCACGGTATTTATATACAGTCCATCGCGGAGGTTCCATTGTGTTGCATGGCCCCGTACGTGTCATTGTCCGCGAGGTCTGAGCGGAGTTTCTATATCAGCCTGGTGCTCGCCGAGGGTGGAGTCTTCGGATATGATGGCGGACCGTGACACTGAAGACGGAATCCGAGGCGGGGGCGCGCAGGCGGGCGGTGCGCGACATTTTGATTTACGGGGTGTGCGGCGGGTTGTTGATTGCGGCGCTGAAGCTGACAGAGTATCGCTTTCTGGTGGTCGAGCATTCAGTGGAGATTTACGGCGGGCTGATCGCGGCGTTGTTTGCGGGGTTGGGGATTTGGCTGGGGCTGACGCTGACGCGGAAGAAGCCGGAGGTGATCATCAAGGAAGTTGAGGTGCCGGCCGGCGGGCCGTTCGTGGTGGACCAGGCGCGAGTGAGCAAACTCGCCATCACGCCGCGCGAACTGGAGATTCTGGGGCTGATCGCCGGGGGGTTGAGCAACCGGGAGATTGCCGCGCGGTTGTTCGTCAGCGAGAACACGGTGAAGACACACTCCAGCCGCGTTTTCGATAAACTTGGCGCGAAGCGCAGGACGCAAGCGGTGCAATTGGGCAAGGAATTCGGCTTGATACCGTGAATGGGGCGAGCCCAAGTCCGCGGCGCTACATTGTAGGCTGAAAACTCTAGGGGCAAAGTCAAAAGAGCCGGCGGGACGCCGGCGCTACGAAAAGCAAAGTCTCGGCCACCCGCCAAAACTCGCAAACGATAAACGTTCACTTCGGTGGTAGAGTCGGCCAACTGCTCGCTCCGGGGACGGCCTGCCCCGGCAGGCAGGCCCGTCCCGGCGGGCAAGCTCTTGAAAGCGGAAAGCTCACTCCAAAGCATGATTTGTGACCTTGCGGGCCAAAATCACCCGAAAGGATGACGACAATATCGCGGGAGGCGGCTAGATTGCGCCAGTCGTCAATCTTCAAATATCGGAGGATACGAAAGTGAAAAAGACGGTCATTACGTTCGGGTTGATTTCCGGTGTTATTTCGTCGGCGCTGATGGTTTGCTTCATTCCGTTCTACCACCAGATTGGGAACAACCGGGCTTTGATTCTTGGGTATACGTCCATTGTGTTGTCGTTCCTGCTGGTGTATTTCGGCATTCGGTCGTATCGGGATAACGTGGCGGATGGCCAAGTCAGCTTTGCGAAGGCATTTGGCGTGGGGATCTGCATCACGCTGATATCGTGCGTGTTCTACGTGGCGACGTGGGAAGTTTTGGAGCGCACGGTTTTTCCGGACTTTATGGATCAGTATGCAGCGACCATAATTGCCAAGACGCAGGCGTCGGGCGCGAGCGCGCAAGTGGTGCAGGCGAAAATCGATGAGATGCAGCGGATGAAAGTGATGTACGCGAATCCGTTTTACAATGTGCTGTACACCTTTATCGAGCCGTTCCCGGTGGGATTGGTGATCACGTTGATTTCGGCAGCGGTTCTGAGGAGAAAGACGCGGCCGGAATCGGCGCAGACTGCCGCGATGGCGTGACGCACAGCCAATCCCGGCGCTGTGATGCTTGAAGTATTCATGAATCAGAAAAGTCTGTGCGATTGGGACGATTAGAAACTGAAGCTCTGCATTCCTATTAACGGATAAAAATTTACTTAAGAGAGAGGAGAAAAATGGCAAAAGTCACTGGAATTGGCGGCGTATTCATTAAAGCGAAAACGGACGAGAAAGCGCTCGGCGAATGGTACAAGAAGAATCTCGGCATCAAGCTGGAGGACTGGGGAGGCTGCGCCCTGGAGTGGACCGAGGACAGAGCAGAGGATAAGGGTGCTACGGCATGGGTTGTCGCAGAGCCGGGGACGAAATGGTTCAGCCCGAGTGAATCGAGTTTCATGATCAACTATCGAATCGACAATATGGACGAAATGATCGCGCAACTAAAGAAGGGCGGCGTTGCGATCCAGAAGGGCCCCGAATACCACGAGAACGGGAGTTTTGCCTGGGTAATAGACCCCGAAGGAAACAAAGTCGAATTGTGGGAACCGAAGCTCTGGGACGAAAAAAACAAGAGGCCCTAGGTAAGGGCAGTGGGTCAGTTTGAATTCCAAAGGACCTCAGAAAGTAACCCGCTATGTGGCGGGGGAGACTGAGCGGATTTGAAGGGCGGCATCGCTGAGGCCGAAAAGCTATCCGCTAATCGCACTAAAACAATAGCCTTAGAAGCTACAAAAGCATGCTGGAAGAAGTAACTCACGCTCTTTGTTCCGCTTTTTTTCTCTTGACATGTTATATTCCCTATATGTAATATAACATGCATGGTATATGAGATAGAGCGAACCGACGAATTCACCGAATGGTGGGAGGGTCTTAGCCAAAAAGAACAGATAGAAGTCGCTAAGATCGTCGGTTTACTTGTGGAAAAAGGCCCAGATTTGAAAAGGCCCTATGCGGGTAAAATCGAAGGCTCGAAGAAGATTCCCAATCTGAAGGAACTGATTATTCAATTTGCGGGAGACCCTTATCGAGTGTTCTTCATGTTCGATGAGCGTAGAGTCGGCATTCTTTTGCTTGGTGCAAAAAAGTCCGGCGGCAAAAAGGCCGAAGCCGCATGGTACAAGGCAAGAATCGTCGAAGTTGAACCAATTTACGAACAGTATGTCGCAGAACTTAAAAAAGAGGGGTTGATATAAAACATGACTGGACACAGATCATTTTCCGAACTAGTTGTAAAAATGCCTCGCAAAGCGCAAGAGGAAATTAAGCGCGGAACAGCTAAGATTCTTGCCGAAATGGAGCTAGCTGAGTTACGCGAAGCGTTAGAGATTCGACAGACAGACCTTGCCCAAAAGCTTAAAACCACACAGGCTGCGGTCTCGCGCCTTGAACGCCGAGGCAATGTGACTATCGGAAGCCTGAAAGACTACATTGAGGCACTTGGAGGAAGGCTTGAACTGAATGCTGTTCTTCCCGGTCACACTGTAAAGATCACCCATGCGTTCAAAGAAAACGCCGATGTCACTCATCCCAAAGGAAAGAGTTCAAGCTCGATTCAACGCAAGAGAAAAGTATCTCAAGCACGCATCGCTCGTCGGGTATACGCATAAAAGTACTTGCTCGTCTCGGTCCCTGAAATGAGGACACCATACCGGGGAAAATGTAGTTAGAACTGCCGAATGCCGCCTTCATAAGAATCGGAGTAACTTTAGCCACACCAAATTCTTCTAATTGACGACGCACATCCTCTATACATCTTGACTAGCGGGCAGATTTCAAACTGACCCACTACCTAGGTAAGAGAGCCGGCGAGACGCCGGCGCTACGAAAATCGGACAATGGCCGTTCGAAGGGTGTTGCGAACTTTGAGAGTTGAGAGTCCGGCGTGGGATGCGGGAAGCTGCGCCGTCGGATGCTCCGATCCGATTGGTCTTCAGCGCTCACCGGGCTTGCGGCGGAACGAAAGGATTATTAGCTAATTGGGACCCTGGTGGGCCGAAGGCGGGGTGAGACCCTTGATTCTGGATATAGTCAGATGAGGAGATTCTTATCATGCTACGCCCGCGTCGAGGTGCCCAGGGAATTTTGCCGCTCTATTTTCAGGGCTTGCTGCGCATCCTCAAGCGTTTTGTATCGCCTGGCGCTGCAGCGTTAGGGTCCGCCGAGCGCGGCGATAGCAATTGCGCGCAGGACCATTCCGCATTGGAACATCGAGGCAGCGTTCGTGTGGCGAGCGGTGTGGCTGCCATCATCGCTCTGCTAAGTATGTGGGCGTGCAACGGTGGATTTGAAGGCGCCAGGCCACAGCCTCCTCTGATCATCACGAATCCGGCCAGTCTGACGGTGGAAGTGGGGCAGACCGCAACGTTTAGCGTGACGGCGACGGGCGCGGGAACGCTGACTT
>Ga0302221_10000546_pt1 | contig 27569 bp, 6 predicted proteins | sample II_Palsa_E2_1_FD_193517 | JGI IMG/M metagenome (GOLD analysis project Ga0302221, IMG submission 193517) | Peat permafrost microbial communities from Stordalen Mire near Abisko, Sweden - II_Palsa_E2_1 | ecosystem: Environmental > Terrestrial > Soil > Palsa > Peat permafrost | place: Sweden... | reverse complement strand
AATTAAATTATAAAATATTTTAAATATTATAGTCTTTTATAAAAATTTATTAAATATAAAAAATTATAAAAAAATATTATAATATTATAAAATATTTAAAGTTATTAATTATAAAAAAAAATATTTAATAAATTTTTTTATAATCTAATATTTTTTTATATTTATTTTTATTAAAAAATAATTAATATTCTTTTAGATATTAAGATTATAATTATTATTATTACTTTAATATTTTAATAAAATTTAATAAATTTAAAAAATTTAAAAAAAACTTTTATTTATATATTTATAAAATTAAGTTTTAATAATTATAAAATATTATTTTTTATAAATAAATAAATTATAAAATTAAAAAATATTATTATATTAGTTTAAATCTTTTATTTTTTATAAAGTATTAATTTAATTTTTTAGAATATTAAAATAATTTATATATAAATAATTTTTTTATTAAAAATATTAATATTTATAATATAAATATATTTTTTTATATTATTAACTAAATAAAAACTAATATAAACATTAAAAAAACTCTTTAATTTTTTTTATTTATTTAAAAAAAAATTTATAAAAAATATATTAAAAAATTTTTTATTATTTTTATTATTTTTATTATTTTTATTATTTTTATTATTTTTATTATTTTTATTATTTTTATTATTTTTATTATTTTTATTATTTTTATTATTAATATATTTACTTTAATATTTATTAATATTAAACTCGTTAAATAAATCTTTTTTAAAATTATTTATATTTTAAATAACTTTATTATTATATATTCTTTTTATAATTTAAATTAAAAATTTATAATTAACTCGATTATTCTTTATTAATTTTATTATTTAGTTTTTTATAAAAGACTTTATTAGTCTTTTATTAATTTTTAAAAGAATTATAATAATATTTTTAAAAAATATAATTAAAGTTTTAATAAAATAATTATTTCCGACAAGATTAAATAAAATATTTAAATATTTTATTTATAATAATATAAAATTAATAAAAATATTATAAATATTTATTTTATCTTTAATAATAATTAAGAAAATAAATAAAAAAAACTTTAGATTTTAAGTTATTTAATAAAAAAAACATTTATATAATTTAATAAATAAATTATAATTATTTTATATAAATATTATATTAAATAATAATTTAAAAAAAGTTTAATTAATATCTTATTATTTAAAGTAAAGAATATTATAATCTTTATTTAATATAAAGTCTAAATATAATATAATTAAAAGAATAAATAAATTTTTTTATTATATTTTTAAATTATTAAAAAATATAACTCGTTTACGATTATATTTAATAAATAAATTTTTTTTTAAAAAAAGATTATATTTTAATAAAATTTATTATATTTAATAATATTAAAATATATATTTCTTTGTTTTAATTTATTAATAAAATAAACTTTATAGTCTTTAATTATATTATATTTTATAAATTTAAAATTATTTATATTTTATAATATATTCTTAATTAAAATAATTAAAAAAGTCTTTATTAATATTATTTTATTATTAATATTTAACTTAATATTTTTATTATTAATATTTTATATAATCTAAAAATAAATATAAACTCGTTAAAGAATTTTTTTTTTTTAATAATCCAAAAAAATAAATATAATATAAAATTTCTTTAAAGCTTAATATATATTATAATATATATTAAAATTATTTATAAATAAAATAAATAATAAAAATAAAAATAATAACTTTTTAATAAAAATAAAAGTCTCGATAATTTCTTTATTATAATATTTGATTTTTAAATCTCTATAAATAAATAATATATATTAAATTAATTTAAAAAAATTTATTATTAAATTATAAATATATTTAATAAAAAAATAATTCTTAAAATTAACTAAATTTTTTTTTTAAAAATCTAGATTATATCTCTAATCTATAATTACTTTAATAAAATATTTAATTATATTTAGTTTTATTTTTATAATTTTATTAATTAAAAAATTTTTTTTTTATAATAATATAAAATTATTATTTATAAATTTTTAAATAAAAATAATAAATTAAACTATAAAAATTATAATATTTTTTAAACTAGTTTAATTATTTTTATAACTCTAAAAATTATAATTAATAAAAATTATTTAATCTTTAAAATAATCTTTTATAAATTTTATAAATCTTAAAATATTATTAAAAATAATAATTTCTTCTTCGATTATTCTAATAAATTATTTAGAAATAATTATAGTTAAAGAATTTTATATATATAAATTTTAAAACTTATTATTATTATTTATATATTTAATTATTTTAAAGTATATTTTATTTTAAAGTCTTTAAGTATTAAAGATTTTAATTAATAAATTAATAAGATTATATTAGTAATATTAAGTTTAATAAATAATTATAATATAATATTTTTTTAAACTTTTTATTTTTTTTAATATTATTATTTATTTCTTTAAAATAATTATAATAAATTTTTTTAATATTTTTAATATTAATAAATATTTATATATAGTTTATTTTAAAATATTAATATATTTTAATAAATATAATATTTTATTTTTTATTTTTAGAATATTTTTAATAATTTATATTATTTATTAAACTTTTTTTAATTATTAATATTTTATTCTCGATATTAAAAACTTTTTATATTAAAGTTCTAAAATTATTAATAAAGAAAATAATAAGATTTTTAATTTTATATATTATATTAACTTAATATTTATATTATATAATAAAGAAAAAAAAATAAGCTTAAAAAAATAAACTTAAAAAAATAATTTAATAAATAAAATTATAAAATAATTTTTACTTTTATTAATATTATTATTATTTATTTTTTTATTATTAAAATTAAGATTTATATTATATAAAGAAAAAAATATTAATTTAATATTATTTAAAATATTTATTATATTTTACTTTATATTAAAATAAAATAAACTAAACTAAATAATATTATTTATTTTATTAAATAATAATTTTATATTATCTTTATCGTTTTCTTTTTTATTAATTCTAAACAATATATTATTATTTTTATTATTATTAAATATATTATAATTCTTTATATCTTTATCGTGATTTTTTATTCTCGAAAGAATAAAGCTAAAGAAGACTTTTTTAAAATATTTATTTAACTTTACGTTATTAAGTTTTTTTTTAATAATTAAATTAATTAAAGTTAATAATAATATAATTCCCGGTATTTTTTATATTAATAAATAATTAAAAATTTATTTATAAAATATTTTATATAAGATATAATAAAAAATAAATTAAAATAATTATAATTATTAAATTTAATTAAAGTTTAAAATTATAATAATATTTAAAATTTCTAAAATTCTAAATTATATTTTAGTTATAAAACTCGATAATAACTTAATATAATAAATAAAAATTATAATATTATAATAAATATAAAAAATTATTTTTAAAAGTTATAATTATTTTTTATATATTATTCTTATATATAGTTTTAAAATATATATCGAAATTTAATATTTTTTTAAAAACAAGAGATTATTAAATTAATATTAATAAATTTATTATATATAATTTATTATATTATAAATAATTAAAAATTTTAATAATTATTTTAATTATAAAATTATTTAATAAATCTCGCGAGTAATAAAAAGACTTAAATTTAATATATTTTAATCTAATATAATAAACTTAAAAAAATCTTTTATAAAGAATTTATTAAAGTATTTTTCTTATAATAAAAAAAATTAATACTAATAAACTATAAATTAATAATAAAAAAAATTTAATATTAAAGAGTCGTGATTTAATAATCAAGAAAATATAAATATTAAAAAACTATAATATAAAGAAATCTAATTATTTTTAAAATTATTTATATAACTTAAAATATTCCGGAATAATTTAATATTAAATATTTATTATCATTAACTAAAAAAATATATATAATATAAATTAAAATAATTTTAAATTATATAATATATTTTAAAACTAAAATAAATAAAAAGAATAAAAAATAAAAATTTTAATAAAGACTTTTATAAGAAACTAAATATTATTTAAAATAAATTAATAAATTAAAAAAATTAAACTTATATTAATTTATTTAATTTTTTAATTTTTAATTTTTAGTTATTAATTAATTTATTTATTAAAGAAGACTATAATAAATTATTTAAAAAAAACAAGATATTCTTTTATAAAAAATTTATAATACGTGAGTTATTCCTTTATATTAATTCTCTATTAATAAAAAATTAATTTTTATAAAAATTTTAAAATAATATTATTATTTAAATTAAAGAAATAATTTTTATTTTATTTAATATTAAAGTTATATTTTATAAAAATATTTAAAATAATCTTTTTAATATTATTTATAATTATATAATATTAAAAGATTTTTTTAATATAAATATTAAATTCTTTAATATTATATTATTAATTTATATAATAATTATAATCACGAGTTTATATATAAGTTTTTATATTAGACAATATATCGAAAAAAATATAATAATAATATTAATAATATAAGTTAAAGCTATAAGAGTTTATTATAAACTTTTTAATAAATATAATATAAACTTTTTTTTAAATAAATTTTTTAATATATATACTTTATTATTTTTTTATTAAATTTAATTAAATAATAAATTATATTAAAGTTAAAGATTTATATAACTTTAAGAATTAAAATCCGACTATTATTAGTTTTATTATTATATATAAAAATATATATAACTTTAATAATTCACGATATATTAATATTAATATTAAAATTTTAATATATTTATATTATTTTAATATTTAAAAAATAATACTTTTAGACTTATATTAATTAAGTTTTTTTTATTAAAATAAAAATAATTAGTTTTATAAAATATAAAAAAAAGTCTTTTATAATATTATAATATTCTCTTTAATATAATAATAATTTAATTAAATAAATAAAAGTATTAAATAATATAAATATTTTTTATTAATTTTAATTATTAATTTATATTTTAATTTAATTAAAAAACTATTATATTATATTTATTTATTTTTTATAAACTTATAAATAATATAATAAAAATAAAGTTTTATAATAAAATTATTAATTTTTCTTTTAAGAAACTAAAGATTTAATAATATATAAATATATTAAATAATATATTTCTTTTATATTTTATTTAAATAAAATCTAATATTTATTTTATTAATATATAAATTAATAATTTAACGAGTAATAATTTTTTTTATTAATTATAATATATAAGCGAGATTATTATTAAAAAGTATATATAGATTAAAATCGTTTATATAAGTCTTTTTTTAAATATTAAATTATTCTTTAATTTAAAGATCTTTATTAAATTTAATAAAAATAATATAATTTATAAAATTAAAAATATAATTTAATAAAATTATTATAATTATAAAAAATAAAAATATTAATAAAAGTTATCGAATAAAAATATATAATATATTATTAATATTCTTTATTATATAAACTTTATTAATAAAACTAATTTTAAAATAATCACGAAAATAATACTTTTATTTTAAGTTTAAAATATTATAAAAAGTCTTTAATTTATCGGAATCTTTAATAATATACTTTTGGAATAAATAATTTTTTTTAAAATTATTAAATTATAATATATAATAAATATTAAAAAAAATATAATTATTAATTTATTATAATTTTTATTATTATTAAAAAAAGAATAATATTTTATATAAGTTTTATTTAAATATTAATAAATATTAGTTTTTTTTATTATCGTTATAATATATTAAAGAATATAATTATTTTAAGAAATCTTTAATCTTATTATAAAATTAATTAATAAAGTCAAATAATAAAATTATTAAAAATAACTTTATTAATAATAATGTTTTTAGTATAAGAAATATAATATAAGAATTTAATAATTTATTATTTAAATTTATAAACTTTAAATCTATAATAAAAATATTATTTTATTCTTTAATAATTATCTAATATTTAACGATAGTTTTTTTTATAATAATTAATAAACTATAAAAAATTAATTATTAAAATATTTTATAAAAGTCTTTTTTAAAGATCATTAACTTATAATTTATATAAAAGACATTATTTAATAAAAATTTTTAAACTTATAATATTAATAAAAATAATATATTTTAAATTAAAAATATTATAAACTTTAATAATTTTATTAATATCGATAATTTATTAAGATTTAAGAATTATAATAAATTTTATTTATAATAAACTTAATTAATTTAAGTTTATTCTAAAATATTAATATATTTTAAAATAATTTATAAACTATAACTTTAAGTTATTAAATATATTCTTTAAATAATTAGAATTAGTTTTTTAATTATTTATAAATTTAAGTAATATAAAATACTTTTAGTTTTTTATTATAATATTAATTTTTATTATTTATATTATTTTTAAGATAACGAGATTTATTTTATTAATTACTTATTCTTTTAGTTTATTTATAAACTTTATTAAATTAAAGATATTTTTATATTTTTTTTTTAAAGATTATATTAATTATTATATATTAATTATAGTTTATATAAAAATTTAATTAAAAAAATTTATTTATTATATTTTTTAAATATTATTATTTAGTAATTAAAGAATTAATTAATAAAGTAATAAATAATAATTTAATAAATAAATTAAAGAATTTAATAACTTAATAATTATTTTTTTAATAATTTATAAAAGTCTTTTCCGAATAATTATTAAAAGTTATATTTATATTTAAAGCTAAGTTTTTATTATTTAGATTTTTTAAAATATTATTTATTTTATTAAACTTATAAAAAAAACTTTAAATTATAATTAAATATTATAAATAAATATAATATTTTAAATTTCTTTTTTAATAAAGACTTGTTTAAAGCTTTATTATTTATTAAAGTTTATATTATAATTTATTTTAACTTTTTTATATTATTTTTAAATAAGAATTAAAAAGTGTTTAATTTTAACTTTATAATAATCTTCTTTAATTTTTTTTATTAATAATTTATTTTTATATTTTATTTATAATAATAAAAAAAATATTATATTAAAGTTTATAGTTTATATCTTTTATAAATATATATTTTTTATAAAAAATACTATTATATATATTTATATTTTTTTTATATAACTTATATAAATTATATATATATTAATTAAAATTTATATATTTATTAAAAAAAAAATCGTCTTTAATATATTACTCGTTATTATAAACTTTATTATTAATAAAAATTATTTATATTATTAATAATAATAATTTTTATTTATTTTTAAAAATATATTATTTTAATTTAATAATCTTTTTATAAAGTTAATTATAAAAATATATAAATTCCGGCAAAATTTATTATTTTTTAATATTATTAAAAGTTTTTAATCTAATATATTATATAAATATAGTCTTTTTTATATTAACTAAAATAGACTCTTAAAAAAAGTTTTTTTTTAATACTTGTATTCTTTATAAATATATTTAATAATAGTCTTAGATTTATTTAAATAAAAATTAATTAAAATTAATAATCTCGAAAAGATTTTTTCCGGGATTTTTCATATTATTAAATTATTATATAATTTAAAAAAAAATAATATATAAAAATATATTAAATTAATATTTAAATTTTTTTAATTCTTTAAATTATTAATAATATTAATTTAATAAAAAAATTATAAAAAATTATTTTAAAATATTTTATCTTTAAAAGTCTTAATTATATTTATTTATATTTTAAAGTCTTAAAGAATAAACTTAAATAATATTAAAAATAATATTAAAAAAAATTAATAATCTAGTTATAATAAAATGATTTTATTATAAAGTAATATTTATTTATATATAATTTTTAAAAATTATCCGGTAATAAATAATTAAGGAATAAAATTATATTATTAAAATAAAAAAAATATAAATAATATTATAGAATTTTAGAGATAAAATAAAATATAAAAAACTAATAAAAAGTAAGCCAGACTATAAATAATATTATAAAAAAATTTTTAATTTATTTTTTTAAATTTTAAAATATATAAAACAAAGATAAAAAAATAATTATTAACTTTAACAAGATTATAAAATTATTTAACTTTGTCGGAAAAACTTTAGTTTTCTTCACGTAACTTCTTTAATTAATTTATCGCTATATTATAATTATATTCCTTATTTTATAAAACTTATTATTAAGTTTTATTTATGTTTATAATCTTATTATTAATATTCTAACGTTTATATATTTACTTTATAATATTTTTAATTTATTATTATATTAAAAAAAAAAGATTTTAATTATATTTTATAAGTTTTAAAAAAGTTTATCTTAACTTTATTATTAATTTAACTATAATTAGTTATTAGATTTTTATTAATTTATTTTTTATAATTTATTTCTCGAGATATATATAAATTTTAATCTTAATAATAATCTTTATATTAAATATTATATTAATTTCTTCCGATATATTTATTTAATATAAACTTGTTTTTTTATAATAATAATTTAATTATTATTATAATAACTAAAAAAAAAACTTATAAGTTATTATTATCGTTAAATTCTAATAATTACTTGAATTAAATAAAAGAAAAAAAATAAAAAATTAATAAATATATAAGATTAATAAATATTTTATAATAAATAAAATTAAAATAATAAAAGTATTATTAAAATACTTTAATAAAACTTTCTAGTAATAAAGATTTAAATATATATATATCTTCTCGAAAGTATTAAATATATATTTTTTATTATATTTTTAATATATATTAATAAAGACTTTCTTAAAAAAATAATATTAAAGTTAAGAAAAAAGACTTATTTAATAAATCTATTATTAAAACTAAATTTTTTAAAATATTTAATCTAAAATTAACGAATATAAAATTATTAAAAACTTTAAAGAATCTTAATCTAGACTTTAAATAACTTATAAAAAAAATTATTCCCGAGATCCCGATTATTAAAACTTATATTATATTCTTGTATTAAATAAAAATAAAAAAAATCTTTAATATTAAAGACTATTAAAAATATATTCTTTAATATCCCGAAATTAATTAAAAGAATTATTAGAATAAAGGATTATAAATATATAATTAGAATTAAAGATCTTAAAAAACTAAATCTTAATCTATCGGATAATAAAGAATTTAGTTTAAAAGAGTCTTTCTTAAAGTATAAAACTAAAATTAATAAAAATAAAATATATATTAAATATATAAAAATAAAAAAAAAGACTTTAAAAGAATTAAAGATTTTAAACTAATAATATTATATTATTAATTTAAATAAGTCCTTTAATATATAATTTATTTTTATTGTTTTTTTAAATATATTATAATTAAATCTATTATTTAAAGTTATAATATAAAAGATTATATAAAACTATAAAAACTAAAAGAATATTATTATTAAATAAATTTAAATTATTATAAAATTATAAACTAAATATTACGCGAATAATTATATTAGAGATAATCAAAATTTTAAAGAAATTCGATAAATAATTAATAATAAATTTAATTAAATTTAATTAAATAATATATTTTTAATATTTTTTCTAATAATTAATTTCGATAAATACTTAAAGATAAATATATATATTTTTTAATATAAGTAATAAATTATATCCCGGAAATTATTAATAAAGATTTATTTAAATATTTAAATACTTATATATAATTTATAATTTTTTTGTATATAATTAAAATATTTAAAATAAAATATATTATTAAATTAATAAAATATAAGTTTAGAAAATTCGAAAAGTTTTATAATAAACTATATAAATTAAATAAATTTAAAGACTTTTCTTTTATAAACTTCTTAATTAAGAAAGTACTTTAATATAATAAAAGTATAAAAATATAATTTTATAATTTTAATGATAATAATAACAAAGAAATAAAGAATAATTTTTTTAAGTTATTATATTTATAATTTTTTTTTATATTAAATATTTATTTAATTTATTTAAATAACTTTATATAATATAATTCTTATATATATATTTTTATTTCTTAGCTTAATCTAAAAGAGTCTTCTTCAAATAATACTTTATATTTATATTTATATTTATATAATATTAATATATTTTTTTTTAAATAATTATATAATATATATAAATAATTTTTGGTAATATTTTATTTAATAATTTATAATATTAATAAAGTAAAATTTTAAAGAAATATTTATTTTTATTTTTTATATTAAAATAAAAATTTAAATTTATTTAAGTTTTAGTAATTTATCTTCTTTTAAAGTTTAAAAAAATAAACTAAAGTTTTTCTCGAATAAAGATAATCTTTAACTTAACTTATTTATAAAATACTTAATTAAACTAAAGTCTCTCGAATAAAAATAATCTTTAACTTAATTTATTTATAAAATAATTAAATTAAAGTTTCTCGAATAAAAATAATCTTTAACTTAATTTATTTATAAAAAGATTAAATTAAAGTTTATTTTTTAAAAGTGATTATATTTAATACTTTAAATAATATAATATTTTTAGCTTAAAAAAAATAAAATTAATAATTATAATAAAATTTATTATTAATTTAATTAATATATATCGTGACGTTATTAATAATATTTATTACTAATATTATATTAAGATAATTATTATATTTTAAAGATAAAAAAATAACTAGTTTAAATAATTAATTAATCTTTAACGTAACTTTTTTAATATATTATTATTTAATAAACTTTTTATTTATTTTCTTTATATTTTAATTATATTAAATTTAAGAAAAATATTTAAAAATAATAAAGAAAATCTTTTAATAATTATTTTAAAGAAGTTAATATTAATTTCGCGAGATTATATTAAACATAAATAAGATTTATATTAATGATTATTAAATGTCAAAGACGTAATTAGCTAAATTTTAATAAAGAGATTTATTTATTCATTAATAATCTTTAAAATAAATATTTATTTCTTTATGTCGTATTTTAAAGATATCGATAAAGATATTATATTATAATTAAGTCGAATTAGTTAAATATAAAAGAAGTGAGTTTTTAAAGTCTTTAGATTTAAAAGAATAAAAAGTTATCGAAAGCTTGATTTTTTTATTTTATTTTTTTACGCAAGAATTCTAATCTTTTATATATTCATTAATTATAAATTTAAATCACTATAATCAATAATTGATTTTAAATTAAAACTATTAATATATACGTAACGCTTATTAATTATTATAAATCCTTATAAATTAATACTTATTATTATAAATTAATTAACTTGATTTTAAAGTAAATACTCTTTATTTTAAATACTTAAATTTAACTTAAACATTAAATTCTCCGATTCTTTAAATTAAACTAATAATAATTTAGCGATTTTTAATAACCGCAAATATTAAGCGAATTAAGTAAATTAATTTTATATAATAATAGATTATATTAATTATTATTAATTTTGATTTTGTCTTAATTATATTAATAATAATTAAGTTATTTAGTTTTAATTTAAAAAATTTATTAAAATATCTCTTAAGCTTTTAAATAAAAAATTAAAAACTTTAATTTAGTAATTAACGTACTTATTTATAAAAGTAAGTTTAATAATTAAAATAAGATATTTAATATAATTATTAATTAAGATATAAGTTTTTTAATATTTAAGTATTAATAATTCTTAAATAATTAAATATAATAATATCTTTATTAATAATATTTAAATAATAATATATAATTATTTAAATACGACATATTCCTTTAATAAAGACGTTATTATTTAAAACTAAATTAATTTAAATCTTAAATAAATTAAAAAATCATTAAATTTCGATTTATTTAATAGTTTTATTAATCTATCCGCTTTTTGATTTTCGGAAGATATATAATTAAGGTTTATTATATCTTTAATTATTAAATCTCTTATATAATAATATTTTATCGTTATATACTTAATTCTTTTATAAAAAATTAAATTTTTAATTAATAATAAAACTCTATTATTATTAATATAAATTAAGAACTTATTTTACTTATAATATCTTAATTTCTTTAATAAGGCTTTAATATAAATAGTTTCTTTTATTATAATATTAATAGTTATATATTTAGTTTTTGTAATACTTTAAGCTATAATCGACTATAATTTAAACTTTTAGCTAATTATACCTTTAGCGTATAATATTAAATAATCATTAATCGATTTAATAGTTTTAATATTGCTTGCGTAATCGGCATTATAATATCTATTTATAAAGTAATTCTTATTTTTATAATAAGTTATATTATAATCTTTAATGTCTTTTAAATATTTATATATTCTTTTAACGACAATAAAGTGAATATTATTAAGATTAAACATATAATAAGCTAATTTAATAATTGCGTATACGATATTTATCTTAATATTAAGTATTATATATAATTTATTTTATTTTTTATTAGTTTATTTTTTATTAAATTTTAATTTAATATAAGAATCCATAAGTGTAAACTTTATTTTAATATCTTATAAATTATATTTATTAAGTATTTTATTAATATAAATAACTTAATTTAATTTAATAAATTCTTTATTAATATTAAAATTAATATTAATATTTAAATAATCTTTAATAACTCTTAAATTCTTAATTTTAAAGTCTTAACTTATTGATTTAATAAAGTCGTTAAATATAATTTTATTAAAAGCTAAAATAATTAAATCATCGACATATAAATAAATAATAACTTTAATATTATTATTTATAAATAAGCACGCTTCGTTATTTAAAGACTTAAATCTTAATTTTAAGAGTTTAAGTTTTAAAATATAAAACTATATTCAAGTTAATTATTTTAATCCATATAATACTTTATTTAATAATAATATATAATTAAGGTAATTAATGTTTATAAAACTTTTAAGTTGTTTTAAATATAATAAAATGTCGATATTTTCTTGAATAAAAGTTAAAATCATATTCACTTTAAATATAATTAAGTTATTAAGTATAGCTAATACGAATACTAATTTCTAAGTTATTTGTTTTATAACGCTAATATAAATTTTAATATAATTAAGTTTATATAATTATTTAAAGCTTTTAGCGATGAATCTTGATTTAAATATAAAACTTAAAGTATTAATATCTTTAATTTTATATACTTATCGACTTTTTAATACTTTAATATTTTTAAGTTTAAAAACTAATTCTTAAATATTATTATTATTTAAAGTATTTAGCTTTAATTTTATGGATTTAATCCATTCGTTTTTATTTAAGATATTTATAGCTTTTTTATATAATTTAGATTCGATTAAATCTTTAATTTCGATTTTAAAATCTTTATCCTTAAAGACCGATTTATTGTTTTTATCCTTAAAGACGGATTTATTGTCTTTATTGATTTTATTAACTTTTTTAAAGTTATAATTATTTTTAAAAGAACTATTAATATTAAGGTTTTTATTTTTATAATTATAAAAATTAACGTGACTAGTATTTATATTCTCTTCAAAAATTGATTTTTTATTAATATTTAAATTAAATATTAATAAATCATCGAAATCGTCGTCTTTAACGATTTTATTAAAATCTCTTAAATCTCTTAAATTGTTCAAATCATTAAATTAGTGATTTTCACGATTTTTAAAATTAAAATCGATATTCGCTCCTTGATTTAACGAATTTAAATAAATTAAAGAAATAATATTATAAATATTTAATTATATAATATTTATATTAAGTCTAGGTGATTTATTAGACTTAATATATCGATAATTAAAGTTTAATTCATTTAAATCGTCGTTATTTTGATTAATTATTTCTTTATTGGCTATTTGACATATTTTAGCTTATTTTAATATTATAAGTAAGCTTAGTTTATCGTTATTATAAATATTATTATTATTATTATTTATAAGTTCTTTATTATAAATTAATATATAATTATTATAATCGAGGGATTTAATTTCTAAAAATATATTATAGTTTTCTTCGAGCTTATAATTATTTTTATAATTTAATTCCTTTTTAATTATTATATCTTTAATAATAATAACTTTATTATCTTTTAGTATATAAATAATAAAATTATTAAAGGATTCAAATCTTATTAATATATTCTTTTTAGATTTATTATTAAAGTTTTTATCTCTTTTAGTTATTTTAAGAATTAAGATATAATATAAAGATTTTAATATTTTTATATAAGATAAATTAGATTTTTGTTTAATTATTAATTTATAAAGATTAGTATTAATTATATTATTATAAGTATGATTTTTAATATAAGTGATTCTTTGAATTAAAATCGATTATAATTTTAAAGAAATATTTTTATAAAAATAAATCGATATAATATATTTTAATAAATATAAATTAAGACGTTCCGCTTTATTATTTTAAGCTTATATATAAGTAATATTATATTTTAATAATAATTCTTTAATATTATAAAAGAAGCTTAGTTTAATTAATTTAAATTCTTTAGCGTTATTTAGTCGCGCTCTTTTAATATTAATATTAAATTAAATTAATATTATATTATAATAATTTATTATAATATTATAAATATTAGATTTAAATTTAATAATATAAATCTATACGTATTTATTAACGCGATAAATTATAATAAATATATAATTTTCCCTTTTTAGTCCTTTAATTTTAAATAGACTTAAAATATCGTAATCAATAAATTCAAGTATATTAACGGAGTTATTAAGTTTTTGGCTAATAATCTCTTTAAATTTAGTATAATAATAATTATCGTAATTATATAAAATTAAATCAAGTTTAAGGATTAATATCCTTATTAAGTTTTTAATACTTTTAATAATATAGTCTTTATTAATATATAAAAATCTCCGGTAATATAAATTTAATAAAGAATCGTCTTTATTATTTAAATTTAATACCGGATTTTTATTAATTATATTAGAATTATAATTAATGATATTATAAATTATAAGTTCTAATACTTTATAATTTATAAAGACTTTATTTAAAAAATAAGTATTTAAATGCTATATAATATTAATTATAAAATTATTATTATTATAACTTAATATTGTTATATCTTGTTTAAATAAGATTTTCTAATCTTTATTTATTAGTTCTTTTAAGCTTATTAAGATTATTTTAATATTTGGAATATAATTAATATTTTTAATAAATAAAGTTTTATTATTTATTATAACAAGAATATTTCTAATACTTTTAATAAATAATTTAATTCTATTAGTTATAATAATTAATTTATTATTAATTAGCTTATAATTTAATAAAATATCTTTATAAGATATATAATACTTAAATACTTTTAAATCTAATATAAATACTTTATTATTATTATTTTTAAAATCATTATTATAATTAAAAGTTTTAATTCTTTTAATAACTTTATTTTTAAGAATATTTATAAACTTTAATTCTTTTTTAAAGTTTTTAGCATTAATATCCTTAATTATTTTTAAAGAAATATTATTAGTATCGACTTTATTAATATTATTAAAGTTATTATTAATAATATTATTATTTTCTAATAAAGCATTTATAATTACTTTAATAGATTATTTCTTTTTATAAATAACTTTAAATTTTTTAATATTTTTATAATACTTTTTAAAGATTTTAATCTTATTATTTAAATTAGAATTAAAATAATTATTCTTTAATTTAAGATATTTAATAAAGTATTTATCTTTAATATATTTTTTTTATTATAATATTTATAATAAGATTAATTATTATTAAAAGAGGTCTTATTAACTTTTAAATTAATATTAAAATTAAATCGACTTTTCTTTAATATTAAATTATTAATTAACTTAAATATATTAATTTCTTTAATATCTTTAATTAATTTCTTGTATTTACGAGATATATAACTATTATATTGATTAAGTAATTCTTTTAATATAATTTAAGCTATAATAGATTTATTAATAAATTAACTTAATTTATTTAAATAAATTAAGAATAATTAAATATTATTAATATATTTGTTTATATTATTAAAAGAATTATAATTAATATCGATAATTTTATTGAAATAACGACCGATTAGTTTTAAATTAATAATATTAAAAGTATTAATAATATTGTTATATAAGTCTTTAACATTAGTTTTATCTTTAAAACGATTATTATTATTATTTAAGATAATCGATTTAAATACTTTTAAAGCACATTTATTATTTCGATTAAATTCGACTAATCAATCGATATACTTAGCGCTTAATTCTCTTGAAAAAGGGTCTAAATCATAAGCGTTAATCTCTTTATTACTTTCTTTATCTTTATTAGTTTTAATGTTATAATATAAAGCTTTATTAAGCTTAGATTTAGATCTATTAATATAAGATATATAATTATTTATTTTTAAAAATAAATCGGCATTATTCTTCTACTTTATATAATTAAAGTATTTAATTAACTTATCTCCTTTAAAAGATAAGAAGTATTATATTTAAATATTATAATTATTCCTTTATTATAATATTTAAGTTATATTTAAATAACTCTTAAAACTTTAGTTTTAAGATAAAGATATATTAAGCATTAAAGATTTTTAAGCTTAAGTTATAATCTTTTAATTACGACTTAAAATAACATTTTAACGTCTTTAATATTTTTTAAAGATTATAATAAACTTAAAAATATATTTTTTATATTTTTTAAATATTAGACGTTATATAAGTTTATATTAAAAATTATAACCTAATCGGGTTAATGGAACCCGATTAATTAATGTCGTTTTATATTTAAAGTTTTATTTATTTAAAACTTTAAAAATTTATTAAAAGTAAATTTTTTTTTAAAAGTTAAATATTGATATTAGTTATAAATTTATCATTTAAATTATAACTTTTCAATATTAATAAAGAGTTTTTAAATAATTAATAAAATAAAAATTTCTTTAATTATTTTAAAAGTTTTATTATTAATAAAAGGAATTTATTTAAGAATAAATAAAATAAAGTAGTTTAATATTATTTATATCTTATTTTAAGCTATAAAAGTTAAGCTTTTAAGGTAATAAAAAATATTAACTTATAAAATATTCTTATTTTATGATTTAAGCCTTAATTTAAAGTCTTTAAATTATTCTTTAACTTAATAAATAATAATAAGGAATTAATCAATAACTTTAAAAAAGACTTATTTATTATATAATTTAAGCTAAAATCAGATCCTTTTATTAAGTAAAAGAGCTATTAGTAAAAATTAACAAGCTTTTAATTTATAAAATAAATTTAAAATAAAGTAATAATAAATTATAAGTCTTTAAATTAATTTTAAGTTAAATTTTATAAGTCTTTTATTTATTATCGATCGTTTTATTCAAATTTCATTTATTTAAATATTCTTTTAATTATTATAATAATAATAATTAGTTTTAAATATTATAAGCGATTTTTAAAACTAATATTTAGAATTATATATATAACGATAATACCGACTTATAAAAAATATAATAATTTATCTTTAAATAAATATATTACTTATATATAATTAAATAATTTAAGACCGCATTAAAGATATATTTAAAATATATGTTTATATAAATTATATATAATAATAATATATTTAAACTAATAGTTATATAACTACTTTAAATAATTAAAATATACCGAAATATAACTAAATATAACTTAATATAAATTATTATAAATAACATAACGCTTAAGGTTAAAAGTTAAGATTAGAATCCTTTATATAAGAGATTATTTATAATAAATTAAACTTAATAAATTAAATTCAATATTATTATAATAATTAATTTATATATTATTTATTATAAGTAGCGTAATCGCTTGTTTTTATAGATATATAATTAAGAGGTTATAACTTATATACTCGTTATAACTTTGTTTTAAGGACTTAAACATAAGCTTACAATAACTTATATTTACTAATTAATAAATTAAAGATAAGAGTACTTTTATTTTATTATAATAATAAATAAGAAGAAGCGTTTAATAAATAATACTCTTTATTGAATTAAAAGTATTATTATTATGTCGTATTTTAAAGATATTAATAAAAATATTATATTATAATTAAGTCGAATTAATTAAATATAAAAGAAGTGAGTTTTTAAAGTTCTTGGATTTAAAAGAGTAAGAAATTATTAAAAGCTTGATTTTTTATTTATGTAAGAATTTTAGTCTTTTATATATTTATTAGTTATAAATTTAAATTATTATAATTAATAATTAATTTTAAATTAAAACTATTAGTACGCACGTAATACTTATTAATTATTATAAATTCTTATAAATTAATATTTATTATTATAAATTAATTAACTTAATTTTAAAGTAAATACTCTTTATTTTAAATATTTAAATTTAGCTTAAATATTAAATTCTCCGATTCTTTAAACTAGACTAATAATAATTTAGCGATTTTTAATAACCGTAAATATTAAGCGAATTAAGTAAATTAATTTTTATATAATAATAGATTATATTAATTATTATTAATTTTAATTCCGCTTTAATTATATTAATAATAATTAAGTTATTTAGTTTTAATTTAAAAAATCTATTAAAATATTTCTTAAGCTCTTAAATAAAAAGTTAAGAACTTTAATTTAATAACTAACGTACTTATTTATAATAATAGGTTTAGTAATTAAAATAAGATATTTAATATAGTTATTAGTTAAAATATAAGTTTTTTAATATTTAAGTATTAATGGTTCTTAAATAATTAAATAATAAATTCTTTATACTTTAAATATAATAATATCTTTATTAATAATATTTAAATAATAATATATAATTATTTAAATACGACAAAAATAATTAAGAATATTAGTATTAAAAACTTTAAAGAAGAATTAGAGTTTATGAATATTCTTAAAAATAAAGTTATTAAAAGAATTAAAACTTTTAATTATAATAATGATTTTAAAAATAATAATAATAAAACACTTATATTAAACTCAGGAGTATTTAAGTATTATATGCTTTATAAAGATATTTTATTAGACTATAAGTCAATTAATAATAAATCGGTTATTATAATTAATGGGATTAAATTATTTATTAAAGATATTAAAAATATTTTCGTTATAATAAATAATAAGACTTTATTTATTAAAAATATTAATTATATTTTAAATATTAAAATAATTTTAATAAACTTAAAAAAATTAATAAATAAAGATTAGGAAATTTTATTTAAATAAAATATAGTAATATTAAGTTATAATAATAATAATTTTATAATTAATATTATATAATATTTAAATATTTATTTTTTAAATAAGATCTTTATAAATTATAAAGCATTAAAATCTATAGTTTATAATATTATTAATTATAGTTTTAATATAATTAATAAAAATCCGATATTAAATTTAAATAATAAAGATAATTCTTTATTAAATTTATATTATTAAAGGTTTTTGTATATTAATAAGAATTATATTATTAAAAGTATTAAAAACTTAATAAGGATATTAATCCTTAAACTTGATTTAATTTTATATAATTATAATAATTATTATTATATTAAATTTAAAGAGATTATTAGTCAAAAATTTAATAATCTTGTTAATATACTTAAATTTATCGACTATAATATTTTAGGTTTATTTAAAATTAAAGGATTAAAAGAAAAGAATTATATATTTATTATAATCTATCGCGCTAATAAATATATATAGATTTATATTATTAAGTTTAAATCCGATATTTATAATATTATAATATAATATTAACTTAATTTAATATTAATATTAAAAAAGCGCGATTGGATAACGTTAAAGAATTTAAATTAATTAAACTAAGTTTTTTTTATAATATTAAAGGATTATTATTAGAATATAGCGTTATTTATATATAAGCTTAAAATAATAAAGCGGAATATTTTAATTTATATTTATTAAAATATATTATATTAATTTATTTTTATAAAAATATTTCTTTAAAATTATAATTGATTTTAATTTATTTTTATAAAAATATTTCTTTAAAATTATAATTGATTTTAATTTAAGGAATCACTTATATTAAAAATCGTATTTATAATAATATAATTAATATTAGTTCTTATAAATTAATAATTAAATAAAAATCTAATTTATTTTATATAAAGATATTAAAGTCTTTATATTATATCTTAATCTTTAAAATAATTAAAGAAAATAAAAACTTTAATAATAAGTTTAAAAAAGATATATTAATAAGATTTAAATCTTTTAATAATTTTATTGTTTATATATTAAAAGATAATAAAGTTATTATTATTAAAGATATAATAATTAAAGAGAAATTAAATTATAAAAATAATTATAAACTTAAAAAAGATTATAATATATTTTTAAAAATTAAATTCCTTGATTATAATAATTATATATTAATTTATAATAAAGAATTTATAAATAATAATAATAATAATATTTATAATAATAATAAATTAAGTTTATTTATAATATTAAAATAAGTTAAAATATATCGAATAGTTAATAAAGAAATAATTAATTAAAATAATAATAATTTAGATAAATTAAATCTTAATTATTAATATACTAGATTTAATAAATTAACTTAAACTTAATATAAATATTATATAATCAAATATTTATAATATTATTTCTTTAATTTATTTAAATTCATTAAATCAAGAAGTAAATATTGATTTTAATTTTAAAAATCATGAAAATTATTATTTTAATGATTTAAATAATTTAAAAGATTTAAGAAATTTTAGTAAAATTATTAAAGATAATAATTTTGATAATTTATTAATATTTAATTTAAATATTAATAAAAATTCAATTTTCGAAGAGAATATAAATATTAATCACGTTAATTTTTATAATTATAAAAATAAAAATCCTAGTATTGATAGTTCTTTTAAAAATAATTATAACTTTAAAAAAGTCGATAAAATTAATAAAGACGATAAATTAATATTAAATTAGAATCTAATAAGGAATAAACTAATAAAGAATAAATTAAGTTATATCAAATACTTATAAATTCTTTATTATATATAATATTTAATATTAGGGTAGATATCGTATACGTAGTTATTAAATTAGCTCGCTATACGTCTAATTCTAATAATACTTACTTTATTGTCGTTAAAAGAATATATAAATATTTAAAGAATACTAAAGACTACAGCATAACTTATTAAATTAATTTTTCTTTAATATTAAATTATTAATATTTTTAATATTTTTAATTAATTTCTTATATTTATAAAATATATAATTATTATATTAATTAAATAATTCTTTTAATATAATTTAAGTTATAATAGATTTATTAATAAATTAGTCTAATTTATTTAAATAAATTAAAAATAATTAAATATTATTAATATATTTATTTATATTATTAAAAGAATTATAATTAATATTAATAATTTTATTAAAATAATAACCGATTAATTTTAAACTAATAATATTAAAAGTATTAATAATATTATTATATAAGTCTTTAATATTAGTTTTATTCTTAAAATAATTATTATTATTATTCGAGATAATTAATTTAAGTACTTTTAAAATATATTTATTATTTTAATTAAATTTAATTAATCGGTCGGTATATTTAATATTTAATTCTCTTGAAAAAGAGTTTAAATTATAAGTATTAGTCTCTTTATTATTTTTTTTATTTTTAATAATTATAATATTATAATATAAAGTTTTATTAGACTTAAATTTAAATTTATTAATATAAGATATATAGTTATTTATTTCTAAAAATAAATTAATATTATTCTTTTATTTTATATAATTAAAATATTTAATTAATTTATTTTCTTTAAAAAATAAAAAACTAGTTATATTTAAATATTATAATTATTTCTTTATTATAATATTTAAGTTATATTTAAATAATTTTTTAAAACTTTAGTTTTAAAATAAAAATATATTAAATATTAAAGATTTTTAAATTTAAGCTATAATTTTTTAATTATAACTTAAAATAATATTTTAATATCTTTAATATTTTTTAAGAATTATAATAAACTTAAAAATATAATTTTTATATTTTTTAAATATTAGATATTATATAAGTTTATATTAAAAATTATAGTTTAATTAAATTAATAAAACTCGATTAATTAATATTATTTTATATTTAAAATTTTATTTATTTAAAATTTTTAAAATTTATTAAAAGTAAAAATTCTTTAAAAAATTAAATATTAATATTAATTATAAATTTATTATTTAAATTATAATTTTTTAATATTAATAAAAAACTTTTAAATAATTAATAAAATAAAATTTTTCTTAATTATTTTAAAAGTCTTATTATTAATAAAAGAAATTTATTTAAGAATAAATAAAATAAAGTAATTTAATATTATTTATATTTTATTTTAAGTTATAAAAGTTAAGTTTTTAAGATAATAAAAAATATTAATTTATAAAATATTCTTAATTTATAATTTAAGCTTTAATTTAAAGTCTTTAAATTATTCTTTAATTTAATAAATAATAATAAAAAACTAATAAATAACTTTAAAAAAGACTTATTTATTATATAATTTAAGTTAAAATTAAATTCTTTTATTAAATAAAAAAGTCGTTAATAAAAATTAATAAACTTTTAATTTATAAAATAAATTTAAAATAATATAATAATAAATTATAAGTTTTTATATTAATTTTAAATTAAATTTTATAAGTCCTTTATTTATTATTAATTATTTTATTTAAATTTTATTTATTTAAATATTTTTTTTAATTATTATAATAATAATAACTAGTTTTAAATATTATAAATAATTTTTAAAACTAATATTTAAAATTATATATATAATAATAATATCGACTTATAAAGAATATAATAATTTATTTTTAAATAAATATATTATTTATATATAATCGAATAATTTAAGATTATATTAAAGATATATTTAAAATATATATTTATATAAATTATATATAATAATAATATATTTAAACTAATAATTATATAGCCGCTTTAAATAATTAAAATATATTAAAATATAATCAAATATAATTTAATATAAATTATTATAAATAATATAATACTTAAAGTCAAAAGTTAAGATTAGAATTCTTTATATAAGAAATTATTTATAATAAATTAAATTAATATTATTATAATAAATTAAATTAATATTATTATAATAAATTAAATTTAATAAATTAAGTTTAATATTATTATAATAATTAATTTATATATTACTTATTATAAATAATATAATCACTTATTTTTATAAATATATAATTAAGAGATTATAATTTATATACTCGTTATAATTTTATTTTAAAGACTTGGACACGAGCTTATAATAATTTATATTTATTAATTAATAAATTAAAGATAAGAATACTTTTACTTTATTATAATAATAAATAAATAAAAATATTTAATAAATAATATTCTTTATTAAATTAAGAATATTATTATTATATTATATTTTAAAGATATCGATAAAGATATTATATTATAATTAAGTCGAATTAATTAAATATAAAAGAAATAAGTTTTTAAAGTCCTTAGATTTAAAAGAATAAAAAATTATCGAAAGCTTAATTTTTTATTTATATAAGAATTTTAATCTTTTATATATTTATTAATTATAGATTTAAATCATTATAATTAATAATTAATTTTAAATTAAAATTATTAATATATACGTAATATTTATTAATTATTATAAATTTTTATAAATTAATATTTATTATTATAAATTAATTAATTTAATTTTAAAGTAAATACTTTTTATTTTAAATATTTAAATTTAGTCTAAATATTAAATTCTTTAATTTTTTAAACTAGATTAATAATAATTTAATGATTTTTTTATAGTTATAAATATTAAATAAATTAAGTAAATTAATTTTTATATAATAATAAATTATATTAATTATTATTAATTTTATTTTTATTTTAATTATATTAATAATAATTAAATTATTTAATTTTAATTTAAAAATCTATTAAAATATTTCTTAAATTCTTAAATAAAAAATTAAGAACTTTAATTTAATAATTAATATATTTATTTATAAAAATAAGTCTAATAATTAAAATAAAATATTTAATATAATTATTAATTAAAATATAAGATTTTTATTTTTTTATTTATTTAATATTTAAGTATTAATAATTCTTAAATAATTAAATAATAAATCCTTATACTTTAAATATAATAATATTTTTATTAATAATATTTAAATAATAATATATAATTATTTAAATACGATATAAAGGATTTATAACTTTAATTCTTTTTTTAATTTTTATTTATTAGACAATAAATAATAATTTATTAAAAAAAAATTTATTTTTATTTATATTTATTTTATACTTTATTCTTTAAAATAAAGTTAATTATATAATTAAATAAATTATTATTATTATTATTATATAATTATATTAATAATCGACTTATAATTAATTATATATTAATAGACTATTATAAGCTATATATTAATAAACTTAATAATTTATAATTAATTATAAGATTTTAATCTTTTTTATAAAAAATCTCGTAATATTTAAGATTTTTTTATAAGAATTCTCGTGATTTAATAAAATTTATTTTATAATTCTTTATTTATAAATATTTTAATATTATTATAATATCGATATTATTAAAAATATTTTTATAAAATTATAAATTTATAATATTAATCGCTTTATTTTAAACTTTAGTTTATTCGAAGATATTTATATTATATAAATTCTTTAAAGTTTAAATAATAAAAAATTAAATATATAATAATAATTTTTTTTAAAAAAATATAAATTTAAAAAAAATATTTTTAAATATTTTTAATTAATAAATAATATATTTTATAAAGTTTTTATAAAGTATTTTTAAATCTATTAAAATAATTCTTTATTATTTTAAATTATTTATATTTTAAGTTTATAAGTTTTTATTTTAATATTACTTTAAAATAAAATAATATTATTATTTATTTTTTAATTATTTATATTTATTTTTTAAATAATATATAAAATAATAAAAATTAAATTTTTTTTTAATTATTATATTAAAATAATAAATCTTTATTAAACTTATAAATTAATATACTAATATAAATATTTATAAATATTTTTTTATTTTAATATAAAATAAAAAAAATTAAATTTTTAAGAATAAGAAAAAATTATATTTTATTAAGTTTTTAGTTTAAATAAAATTATTATAAGTAAAAAAAATAAATATTTATATAACTATAATTATATAAATAAAATTTAAAAAATTATATTTTTCTTTTATTAATAATATTTTATTATTTTTAAATATAAAGTTTTTTAGAAATCTTATAATATTAAAAATAATTAAAACTAAACTATAATTTTATATTAATAAAATATTATATTTTTTAAGTAAAAAATTAATTATTAAAAAACTAAAAATAAATATTTTTAAATATATTAATTTTTAATTTCTAAATATAAGATTTATATATATTATATTTAAAAATATATTTTTAATATAATTTTAACTAAAAAGTTATTTTAATCTTATAATAATAATATAAAAATTATAAAAATATTATAAAAAATTAATTATTAAAAAATTAAAAATAAATATTTTTAAATATATTAATAATTTAAGATATTTATAAAAGAGTGATTTTTTATTATATTTTTTAATATTTTTATTTTTATTTTTTTATAAAATTTTATAAAAAAATAAAATTAAAAAATAATATATTATTTTTATTTATAAAGATTATATTAAATATAAATAAGATTTTTTTAATTAAATTAAAAAAATTTATTTTTATAAATATATAAATTTAAAGTTTATTAATTATTAATTATTTATTTTTATTTACTTAATATAATTTATTAGAAATTTTTTTTTTTTTTTAGATTTATTTATAATTAAGTTTATTAATTTCGATATTTTAATAAAGTTATCTTTAATTATAATAAAAAAGTTATATATTATTAATATTAATAATATAAATAAATATTTAATTTAAATAAACTAGAATATTTAATTTTTATAATATATTATTAAAGTATTAAATAATTAAGATTTTATTTAAATATTATTTAAATATATATAAATATTATATATATAAGTAATTTTATATAAGTTAGGTTTTATAATTAAAAATATATAATTCTCTTTTAGACTTTTTTTTTATAATCGATAAAAATCTAAAAATATATAAATAAATTAATTCGCTATAACTAGAATCTTTATTATTACTAAAATCACTAAAATTATTTTATAATCTAAAATCAAAATTATAATAATAATATATTAGCTATATAGATTTTACTTTAAAGTAAAATTTTAATATAGTTTTAATTTTATAATCCGGTATTTAAAGTTCTAACACTAGTACACTAAGCCAAATCCGGAAGTTAAAGTATTTAAATTAATTATTTCGAATAATAATAATAATTGTTTTAAGAATAAAATTAATATTAAAGACTTATACGATAATATTATTAATACTTTTAATATTATTAGTTTAAAATTAATCGATTATTATTTTAATAAGATCGTCGATATTAATTATAATTCTTTTAATAATATAAATAAATATATTAGTAATATTTAATTATTTTTAATTTATTTAAATAAATTTATTATAATTTAAATTATATTAAAAGAATTATCTAATTAATACAATAATTATATATTTTATAAATATAAGAAATTAACTAAAAATATTAAAAAAAATTAATATATTTAAATTAATTAATAATTTAATATTAAAGAAAGATTAATTTAATTTTAATATTAATTTAAAAATTAATAAAGTCTTATTATAAATATTATAATAATAAAAAATATATTAAAAATAAATATTTTATTAAATATCTTAAATTAAAGAATAATTATTTTAATTTTAATTTAAATAATAAAACTAAAACCTTTAAAAAATATTATAAAAATATTAAAAAATTTAAAGTTATTTATAAAAAAAAAATTTTTTATTAAAGTAATTATAAATACTTTATTAAAAAATAATAATATTAATAATAACTTTAATAATTTTAATAAAGTTAATATTAATAATATTTTTTTAAAAATAACTAAAAATAATATTAATATTAAAAACTTTAAAAAAGAATTAAAGTTTATAAATATTTTTAAAAATAAAGTTATTAAAAGAATTAAAGCTTTTAATTATAATAATAATTTTAAAAATAATAATAATAAAGTATTTATATTAGACTTAAGAATATTTAAATATTATATACTTTATAAAAATATTTTATTAAACTATAAATTAATTAATAATAAATCGATTATTATAATTAATAAAATAAAATAATTTATTAAAGATATTAAAAATATTTCTATTATAATAAATAATAAATCTTTATTTATTAAAAATATTAATTATATTCTAAATATTAAAATAACTTTAATAAACTTAAAAGAATTAATAAATAAAGATTAGAAAATCTTATTTAAATAAAATATAATAATATTAAATTATAATAATAATAATTTTATAATTAATATTATATAATATTTAAATATTTATTTTTTAAATAAGATTTTTATAAATTATAAAGTATTAAAATTTATAATTTATAATATTATTAATTATAATTTTAATATAATTAATAAAAATCTAATATTAAATTTAAATAATAAAATAATTTTTTATTAA
>Ga0302221_10000541_pt1 | contig 27752 bp, 25 predicted proteins | sample II_Palsa_E2_1_FD_193517 | JGI IMG/M metagenome (GOLD analysis project Ga0302221, IMG submission 193517) | Peat permafrost microbial communities from Stordalen Mire near Abisko, Sweden - II_Palsa_E2_1 | ecosystem: Environmental > Terrestrial > Soil > Palsa > Peat permafrost | place: Sweden... | reverse complement strand
GAAGTGTAGGAAGCAAGTGTTTTAAGTATATCCAGGTGTTGGTGCGTATAGGCACCCTCCCTGAACGATTGAACCGTAATGAGCCCGATAACTTTTTCTTCTACGGTAAGCGGCAGATAAATTAGTGAGACGGGAGATTTGAATCTTGAACCGTCATCCAGCCTCACATGATCAACTTCTGTATACTCGCTGATGTAATTTGTGTATTCTTTCCGTACATTATTAATGAATACTTCCTTATTGTTCTCAATGCACCAAACAGGAAGCTGATTTTTATTATCCATTTTCCTGCGGTAAGGCGTATATCGCCTGCCATCTTCAATTGCCATGCGGTAATCAATAGATTCCTCTTCGGGTATAAAAATACCGATCCCAAAAACGCTTGCCTCCATTAACTCGTTTACCTTTTCGTAAACAGTATTTAAAATGGTATCCAGGTTAAGGGTTGAAGTAATTTCCTTACCGATCTGGCTCAAAACGGAGATGCTATTATAGGATTGTATAAGCTCCGTTTGCGTGGCTTTGAGTTCGCCGAGTGTGTGCTCAACCTTTGTTCTTTGAAGATCAGTTTCCTGTTTTTGCCGCTGAAGCAGGTGATATGCTTTTTTTCGTTGTTTATTTGCAAACCAAAAAATAACTACCAGCAATAAAAGTACCGCCAACCCGGCAAGCAGCACATAAAAACGTATGGCATTACGATTTTCGGTTTTGGCGGCCTCAATATCCTCCTGCCTTTGTTTCTCATCAAAATCAAGGGACAGCAGTTGTTTTACCTTATCCTGGCTGTACAGGCTGTCTTTTGCGGCAGTGGTAATTTTAAAATATTTATAGGCCTGCAGCAGGTTATTGTCTTCATCATAAAAAGTGTATAATACTTTCCCGGCATTTAAAACGTCCTGTTCAAATTTCCCGGCGGCGGCCGCTTCAAGCGCTTTTTGCGCGTAGTATTCCGCCGAATCCTGCTGCTTGTATTTATGGTACAGGTTAGCCGTACTCAGGTAAGCAATGCTCACATTTTCACCATCATCATCTGCTTTATCATTTATAACAGCCTGCCTGAAAAATTGAAGCGCCCCGGATTTGTTCCCCTTTTCAGCTTCCACTTCGCCCAGGTCGCGTTGAACCGAGCCTATCGCATCGGTAAGATTTAATTTTTTGCAATTATTATAACAGATGTTGAGATAATATTCTGCTGAATCTGCCTGGTGCATATCCAGGTAACATTCGCCTGTGTTTTCATATATGAGCGCCCTATTGTGTTTATGGTTAAAAAGAAGTTTATGGGATAAAGCAAAGGTGTTAGCTTGTTTTAAGGCCAGGCGCAAATATGGAAGGGCTTTTTTGTAGTCCTGTTCCTGAATATAAGTTGCGCCTATATTGTCGTTAATAAGTGACATCTCGAAGAAATCATTTAACTCCCCGACTATTCTTAGGGCTTTAAAATAAAACGATATGCTTTTAACATAATCGGCTAAACTGGCGTAGGCATTTGCCATGCCATTAAGGCATTTTGCCTGGTTGAGCACCCAATTGTTTTTTTTAGCTAACAAATAAGCCTGTTGCGCGAATATGATGGAAGAATCAGGGTTAGGAAGATAGTATGCAACATCCAATTTGCGTAAAGCTACATACCGCATAGTATCCGTTTTGGCTTTGCTTAATGCCAGCCTTAGGGTGTCAATTCGTTTTTTCTGCGCGGCGGCAAAAAATACTATGATCAGGAATAATAACAACAGTGATAATTTCTTCATGGTTTTAATTATTATGTTAATGGCAGGTTTATCGTAAATATAGTATATTCTCCTTCTTTTGTATCAACGGTAATATTGCCTCCATGGCCTTTTACCACCATATCATAAGTTAAGGAAAGGCGCAACCCGCTGTAATGCATGGCAGTCAAAAGCAATAACCACAGCAGGGATCGTTTCATAGTCAAGGCGCGGTTGGGAGACATATCAAAAACCTAAAGATATATAATATTCAGACTGAATATCAAGCTGATAACCCCTATTGATGAGAAAATGTCCTATCCTGGCGTTTATGGAACATAAATAAAGTGTATCCACCCGACTTAATAACATCGATCAGACCTATGAGCAAGTAAAATCTGCAATTGATAATAAGGTAGCACCCACTATCAGTAGATTCCATCTACGGATTAACTATGCCAGCAGTCTTTGACTGACGTATCAGGGGTCTGCCTGCAAATAAAAACAAACGGATTTGCGCGGAGCTTATAATGAGCAAAAAAGTTTGAAGATATACAACTTATAGCCTAACTTAGTTGACCGGCTGTGATGGCAAAGCGTTTTTAACTCAAATCACTCAACCTAAATAGTATGAAACGTCGTTTATTTCTCCAGTTTCCCCTTGTGGCATCCGCGCTGATTGCGGAAGCTCAAACCCCAATCAAAGAAAGGCCAAAAAAAGGGCTTAAAGTCGCGGCCGGAAAAGATTGTTACCAGGAAGAACTTTTGATTATGGGCGGGCAATTCGATTGCAAGGTTTCCGGTAAAAGCACAAATGGGGATTTATGTATTTATGATACAGTACGGCAGGAAAAAGGCGGCCCGGCGCTTCATATTCACCATAAGCAGGATGAATGGTTTTACGTAGTCAAAGGGGAGTTTATTGTTAAAGTTGGCAATGAACTATTTAATTTAAAAGCTGGTGACTCTGCCTTTGCCCCGAGGAAAGTCCCCCATGCATTTGCAAAAATAAGCGAAGGGGAAGCCCAAATGCTGGTGCTTTTTCAACCGGCCGGTTCAATGGAGGACTTTTTTAAGCAAATGAGCAAACTGGGCAGCAACATCCCTAAAGACCAGGAGCATACATTAAAAAAACTGTGGGAAGCCCACGGAATGGAAATAGTTGGCCCGCCACTAAAGGTTTGATTAAGGGGATCTCCGTATACTTAACCAGGCAATCGTTTAAAACAGTAAACCTGCCTTTTTTATCACGGCTTGCGTTTTTATCAAATATTAATTTGTGCCTATTGTTTTTTTAATTCGCAAATTTTATATTTATGCTATTCAAACTGGTCATAATCACAATATTAAAATGAAAAAGCGACTCATCACCCTGGCTTCCATCTTTTGTTTTTTGTGCCATACTTCATTATTTGCACAAGCGCATTTAGGAATAAGTGAAATAGAAATAGAAAATTTATATCCGGGAAAGACTTTCAACCAGGGGACGACCAACAGCAGCGTATATTATATTTATGCAGTTATGCCTTTAGGGACATTTTATTATTATTTTGATGCCAGTGGAGTAACCACCTCCTGTGTTCAAATTCCCAATAGTGTGATGGATTTGAATTCGCAGGTTGATATTTATAATGGAAAATATGTTACAACCTCTAAAACATCTTGGACAGCTTACCTGGATGGCGGGGGATCAATGTACATCAGGCTGCTCTATTCTGACGACTTTAAATTTTACTACTTTACTTATAGAAATGCTGAATAACCGCTGTCCAAAGCGTTTTATAAGAAATTCAACGGCAGCGCTGCGTTAGTTATAGCTGCCCTATACTTTACCGGAGTAATAAGGTCTTGTAAAGGGCTTATACGGGGAAATCCTTCCACAACTTAAGTATCTTCACCGTCCTGGTAATCAATGCTATATATACAGTTCCCCTTTTTTTATTAATAAAAAGACTTCCTGCTTAATAGTTTCAGGCTTGAATCAATGCTATTGCAGAATTGGCTTAATAATTGCATATGAAGTTAAACATTAAATTAAAAATCTATGAATACCTTATTTGTTGTGGATGACAATGAAACCGACAAGCTCATTTTAAAGCAAAATCTGGTTAAATACTCCGTTTTTAAGTATGTTTTATATTATGATGCAGGAGTGCCCTTAATTAAATATCTTAAAGAACATAAAGACGACAGCTCAAATTTGCCGGATGCTATTTTTTTAGATTTAAGCATGCCCGGGTTTAACGGGTGGGAAGTATTGGATGCTTTAAAAGATATTTATCCAAAATTGTCAAAAAAGGTTAACGTATATGTTGTTTCTGCATCTACATGGTCTAAAGACTTATTTAAAGCAAAAAGTTACGATTTCGTACAAAGCTTCATCTCCAAGCCAATTACAAAGGATCATTTAATTTCCATATCGGATAAAGTATCTGCCCAGTTTGCATAACCCGGCTTAATACATTTTGTGCAGTAATTTTTTACCGGCCTGTACCGATAATCGGTATATTTAGCATTTATATAATCAGCTATCAGTCGGTCTAATTCTGCACATCCTCCCTAATTATTTTTCAGGCCCAGCTTATGATCAGTAAAATCAAGCAGGTACTCATTAGTCAGGAAAAACTCAATACTCATATCTGTAAACTCTCCCCCTGATGTTTTAGGGTTTTCAACATAGGTTAAATTATCAACGCTGCCGGTAGTAAAAGAATAGCTGAATCCTGAATTAGTAGCAAGTGATACAGTAGAATTTAGCGCAAGCTGAGTGGTGGTGTTGGGCCATGTAGGATCTTCAAGAAAACTAAATCCGGATGTGCCTGTATCAAATAAAACATCGGTCGAAAAGGTTTTACCATTGTATGTTATTGAAGATGAAAGCAATGGATCATACCCTTCGCCAGCGAAATAGGCCATCGTGTTCATTACAAAACCTGATGACGATGAAAGGTCGTCTGAAGTCAAACCTAAAGTGAGTACCCCGGGAACATAATTAAAATCGGATGAAAAGTTTGATGCTCCAAACGCCGCCAGCTTAAATCCTTTTGTCAGCCCGTTCCCGGGGTCGAAATAACTGAATGGGCTCGTGGCAAATTCATTGTTCGGAAAGCCAATATATTCTTGAGATACGCCGAAGGTATCAAAATCATGTGGGTCGAGCGTACTGTCACCCTCGGTTGCTTTATAATACAAAAAAAACGGCAGGCGTTTAACGATAATGCTCCCATTTTGGTCGCCAATGGTCACAGGGGCATAGGCCAGGTTGCCGTATACTTTTGTCAAGGTGCTGTCATCCGCGCCATATTCAAGCATAGTTGTCTGGTTGGTAATAGTGATACCGTTTACAACAGTTGAATCAGTTGTAAAATTAAAGCCATTGCTGGTAATCATGGAGGCCGGTAAAATTCCCTGGGCATCAAGCACCATTCCGCCTGAACCTGTGTCAAATACTAATGGGTAACCCCCATTTGGGATAGTTTGGGTGCCAACTTGTGAAATAGGAATGACCAGAACTTTGTACTGGGCCGAATCATCATACAATCCTTCATACAACCCGAGTGTGGTTGGAGTAGCTACGGGGATCACTACGGCAGGCTTTTTACTGTCTTTTTTACATGCCGCTATTGCAAGCAGTAAAAATAAAACCGGAATAAACAACCAATTTTTGGCCAGGTATCTCTTTCTCATACTTCAGGGGTATTAGTATTACGCATTTTATCTTAACATTATTTTTTAAACTTTATTATGCTGATCAATACTATTTTATCCGCTTCATGGCAAATAGCAAAAAAATTTTGTTTTGTCAGCGCTGTACATAGCATATACGCATTTATACTTAAAACAGTTGTGCGCTAAGCTTTAAATAGTTATGGGCTAAAATTTGCCGGCGGGTTCGCAACAACCCTGTCAAGGATTTCTTTCATTTTGTTATTTCAGGCATTGATTAATTCCTGCTATCATTTACTCTATACGTTCGTCTATACAAAATAGTAACATTCTCTCCTGCTTTTTTTTTTCATTTTACAGGCAATTTATTAATCAAAATATGGGACAAATATCCCATTGAACAATCCAGGTATTATCATAAGAATGTATGAAATTTAGCAATCATCAGATGGTCTGATGAATTTTATTTGCTGAAGATCAATAATAAATTTGAGTTGACTTTTACCTTTGCTGCTATCCTTATATTTTATCGCAAAATTATTGCTTGGGTGTGGCTTGTTGCGCTTTATTTATAGAATCCTGCATCTCCTTTTTCTTCTTCTTTTTAAAGAAGCCTTTCAATAAAAAGTTGCTTTGGGCGGCTTTCAGGTCTGTATTTAACGTCGTTGTGGTGGTGTGCACATTTTTCATGGTAGTTTGCGCCTGTTTTACAGTTCCCTCCAGGTCTTTCGACAGTTTATCGCTATTCAATAGCCTTCCGATACTGCCCTGCCCGCTATTAACTTTCGCTACAATTTGCGACAATCCCCCGGTAAGTGTTTCTGCATTATTGATCACGCCTGTTAACTTAGCGATTATTTTATCAACGTCAACCGGGTTAATGGTCGCTAATTGATCTCCGTTCTGTACTACCTGTGTACTGGTAATGCCACCCGGCGCAATAACTACCAGTTTATCGCCCATTAAACCATCGCTGCCAATGCTTATTTTCGAGTCTTTTTTAATGAACTTTTTAACATTGCTGTTTAACGTAAGGTCAACCCTGGCTGAACTGTCTGTTACAATATTTATATCCTGTACAACGCCTACATTAATCCCTGCAAAGCGTACGTTATTGCCAACCTGCAGGCCGTTCACATTTTTAAATGTCCCATATATTGTAAATGTTGAACTGAAAAGGTTTTTCCTGTTGCCGATAAAGAAAATGGCCAGTACAAGTACTAATAACCCAATAAAAGTAAACAGGCCTATTTTTATTTTTTGTCCTGATGTTGTTTTCATAATATGTCTTTAAAAAATGCTTCTACTGTTTTGTTGTTTGATTTGTGAAGGCCTTCAAATGAGCCTTCGGCTATAAATTCGCCATCATCCATGATCAATATCCGGTCGGCCGCTATCCTTGCACATTCCATGTCGTGCGTAATAATAATGGATGATGTTTTATATTTTTTTTGTATACTTAATATCAGGTCGCTAATCTCCCGTGATGTTATGGGATCAAGACCTGTAGTTGGCTCATCATATAATATAATTTCGGGATTTACAATTATGGTCCGTGCAAGACCAGCCCGCTTTCGCATACCGCCAGACAAGTCTGATGGTAATTTATCTATGGATTCAAGCAAACCAACACTATTCAACGCTTCCTCAACCCGCTTATCAATCTCCTGCTGCTCTTTTAATTTCAATACCCTGGTTAATGGGAATTCAAGATTTTCACGTACTGTCATCGAATCATACAATGCGCCGCTTTGAAACAAAAAGCCAATTTTTATCCGTAATTGTTTTAATGCCTTATCCGACATCTCTGCAACTTCATCCCCAAATACTTTTAGTGAGCCGCCATCCTGTTTTAACAGGCCAACAATACATTGTATGGTAACCGATTTACCTGTACCAGATCTGCCTAAAACCACTATATTTTCACTCCTTTTCAGTTCAAGGTTTATATCTTTTAATACATCTTTTTCACCAAATGATTTTTTAAGTCCCTTTATAGCTATTACCACTTCTTTTTTGCTTTTGGCTTCGTCCTTTTGCGCCGTATTTTCTTTCACCTGGTTCATCTTCATCTTATTTATAAAACAATAAACTGGTGATCTGAACGGCAATTGCATCAATAACAAAAATCCACAGTGAGGCGGTAACTACTGCTGAATTTGCAGCAATACCCACGCTTTCTGTCCCTTTGTTTGAGTGAAAGCCTTTATAACAGCCGACAAAACCAATGGCAAAGCCGAAAAATATGGTTTTAATAAAGGCAGGTAAAAAATCAGAAAAATCAATTGAGGCTACTACTTTAGTAAAATAAAGGGAATAACTCATGTCGTCCCTGAGGTTTAATGCAAGGAACCCGCCGAACAAGCCTATAAGGTCGCCGATTACCGACAAAATGGGAACCATTATGGTTGTAGCCAGTATCCTGGTAACCACGAGGTATTGCAGCGGGTTGGCTCCGGATACTTCCATGGCGTCCAATTGTTCTGTTACCTTCATGCTCCCTAATTCAGCCCCAATGCTTGAGGCAATTTTCCCGGCGCAAATTATTGCTATGATAACCGGACCGATTTCGCGGATAAACGAAACAGCCAGCGTTTTTGGCAGCATGCTTGCCGCGCCGAAAGAAACAAGCGTAGGCCGTAGTTGCAGGATGAGCACCACGCCCATAATAAATGAGGTAATGCCGACAAGCATCATGGAGCGGTATCCAATTTCATAACATTGCCGCACAAATTCCGACCACTCAAAGCCGCCTGTAAAAATGTTCCTGAAGAATTTAAAGAAAAACTCCACCTGGTCACCGATGCCTTCCAGCCATCTCTTCCATCCGGGAATTACTATTTGTTCTGCCATTAGTGTTTTTTATAAAATACAAGTAAACGCACCTGTTTAATCTTCAATAAATTTTAACCGCCATAAAATTCGTGTGGCTTATAATATTGGATATCAATTTACGAGCAGACGGGATTGCACTTTGGTTTCAATTTTAATTGAACTTGTATAACAACACCAAAAGGAAGTGTTTTGTTTACTATACAGTTATTTTCTTTAGACCGAAAACACAAACTGCTTATTATCAAACAATTAAATGACTTTTAGGTTATCTGATTTAGTATTCTTCACGCCGCCTTTATGATCTTTTCGGTTATTTTTTTACCATGGAGAACACAAAGAACAAGGCTTTAAGATTCTATTTGCGGAATGTTATTTATACCTCTATTTAATTATTAGTATTTTTGCAAAAAATAAACATCCGATGGCAAAGAAGGCGATCATAGCTGGTGCAAGCGGACTAATTGGCAGCTTGCTATTAGACATCATACTACAGCGTTCGGAATATGATGAAGTTTTGATTTTGGTAAGAAAAGAACTACCCTTGCAGCATATAAAACTAAAGCAACAGGTGGTTGATTTCGACCGGTTGACTGAATACTCGGCTTTGTTAACCGGCGATGTTGTTTTTTCCTGCCTGGGGTCAACACAGAAAAAAACACCGGAACTAACTGTCTACAGGAAGATAGACCACGATTACCCGTTGCATCTGGCAGAAATAGCCTTAAAAAATAAGATCGGGCAATATCATTTAGTTTCCTCTTTAGGGGCAAACCCTGCGGCGTCAAATTTTTATTTGAAAATGAAGGGTGAAACTGAGGCGGATATTAAAAAGGTTGGATTACACAGCCTCCATATTTACCAACCAGCTTTTTTAATAGGCGACAGGAAAGAAAAAAGACGGGGCGAACGCTTTTTGGTCGCCTTAATGAAAATAATTGACCCATTATTAATTGGCGGTCTTAAAAAATACCGGAGCATCCCGGCAAAAACCGTAGCTATGGCTATGTACAAAGAATCATTAATAAACCAGACTGGGATTTTCATACATCCCTCTGATAAAATAAAACAATTAGCGTGAGCACTTATATATCTGCCGAAAACCTCGGCCATTCTTTTCATGATCATTGGCTGTTCAAAAATATATCCATCGGCATCAACCGCGGCAGGCGGGTGGCATTAGTAGGCATTAACGGGGCCGGAAAGACCACATTATTAAAACTTCTGGCCGGTAATTTAAAGCCGACGGAGGGAAAAGTTGCGCAAATGCGTGATTTAAACCTGGGTTATTTGGAGCAGGATCCGGGATTTAAAGATGCCATAACCATAAGTGACTATATTTTTCATGCCGATGACCTGCAGCAGCAACTGATCAGGAAATATGAAGAACTTTTGGAAAATGACCCTGATAATGCCAGGGCCATTGAAAAAGTGATGGAAGAAATGAGCGATGTTGATGCCTGGGAATATGAATATAAGATAAAAACCATTTTAGGCCGGCTGGACATTCATCATCTCAATCAAAACATAAATACATTAAGTGGCGGTCAAAAAAAGCGCCTTGCCCTGGCAAAACTGCTGATAGAAGACCCGGATATTTATATTTTAGATGAACCGACCAATCACCTGGACATCGATACCATTGAATGGCTGGAGAAATTATTAACAGATGGCTCCAAAACAATCCTGATGGTTACGCATGACAGGTATTTCCTTGATAACGTTTGCAACGAGATATTGGAGATCGACAAGGGCAAAATTATCCCCTATGTTGGTAATTATGGCTATTACCTGGAGAAAAAGGCCGAACGCGAAAGCGCGGACGAGGCTGCTTTTCAAAAAAACAGCAATTTGCTGCGTAAAGAACTGGAATGGATGCGCAGGCAACCACAAGCGCGTGGAACAAAGTCAAAAGCAAGGATAGATGCTTTCTACGACCTGGAAGAGAAAACAAAAGACGGGGGCGCAAAGCAAAAAGTTGAATTGACGATTAAAACCGCCCGCCAGGGAAATAAAATTATGGCGATGAACCATCTTTATAAATCATTCAACGGGCAAACGTTTATCAATAACTTTAGCTATGTATTTAAAAAGGGCGACCGGATTGGCCTCGCAGGAAAAAATGGCAGCGGCAAATCTACTTTATTAAACCTGATCACAGGTTCATTAAATCCTGATAAAGGCATTATCGATAAAGGTGAAACTACAGTAATGGGTTATTTTCATCAATCCGGCATTGTTTTTAAGGAAGACGAAAGGGTAATTGATATTGTTAAAAACGTTGCGGAGTTTATCACGATGGCTGACGGCAAACTAATTTCTGCTTCTGCCTTGCTCACTTTATTCCTTTTTCCTCCGGCAAAACAATATGGCTTTATTTCCAAATTGAGCGGCGGCGAGAAAAAAAGGCTGCAGCTAATGAGCATCCTAATGAAAAACCCGAATTTTTTAATTTTAGATGAGCCTACAAACGACCTGGATATCGATACTTTAAATGTACTGGAAGAATTTTTAACCAATTATTCTGGTGTTTTAATGATGGTATCGCACGACAGGTACTTGCTTGATAAGCTAACCGACCAGCTTTTTATTATGGAAGACGGCGGTCATGTTAAAATATACAACGGAAATTATTCATCCTACAGGATAGAACAGGAGGAAAACAAACAACAAAACAGGCGGAATGCAATTGTTGAAGTGGCCCAACCAGCCGAAGTAAAAAAGAATAAGCTTAGTTTTAAAGAGACTAAAGAACTTGAAACGCTGGAAAAAGAGATAGCAGGAATTGAAAACCAGCTAAAGGAAAAGGAAGAAGCGCTTAATGCAGTCGGTATAGCTACAGACAAATTAAACGAAACACTAAAACAAATTGCTGCTTTAAACAGCAAACTGGATGAAAAAAGCATCCGCTGGATTGAGTTAACCGAATTAAAAGAGGCATAAATGAAAACATCAGACTTATTGGCTTCTGTCGGGGTTATCGTTTTATTGATAGCCTTTTTGCTTAATTTGTATAAAAAGCTCCCCGCTCAAAGCAATACCTATAAGCTATTAAACTTTGCAGGTGCTGGAATTTGTTGTTTTTCATCGTATTTGATTCGGTTTTATCCATTTGTTGTATTAGAAAGTGTTTGGGCATTTGTGGCTTTATTATCATTATTTAACGTTCCACGTGGAACATCGGTTGAGAATGAATAATTTTACAGCCCGCAGAGGCGCAATGCATTGCGTCTCCCACTTGCAAATGGGCGGTCAAAAGAGACGCAAGTATTGCGTCTCTACGAATTAATGTTCCACGTGGAACATGGAGGTTAAAATGTTTAAGAAATATAATGTAATTGTTGTGGGTGCCGGGCATGCGGGCTGTGAAGCCGCTGCTGCTGCCGCTAACTTGGGCTCATCGGTGCTGTTAGTCACCATGAACATGGGGGTTATTGCCCAAATGAGCTGCAACCCTGCTATGGGCGGTGTAGCAAAAGGGCAGATCGTGCGCGAGATAGATGCTATGGGTGGATACTCGGGAATTATTACCGATAAAACATCTTTGCAGTTCAGGATGCTGAATAAATCTAAAGGTCCGGCTATGTGGAGCCCCAGGGCGCAAAGCGACCGGATGCGCTTTGCCGAAGAATGGCGCTTAGCGCTTGAACGTACACCCAATGTTGATTTTTGGCAGGATACGGTTACTTCATTGTTGGTAAAGAACAATACTATAGCCGGGGTGCGGACTTCGCTTGGTATAGAAATAGAAGCGGATGCCGTAGTGCTTACCAACGGCACTTTTTTAAACGGTATTATACATATTGGCGAGAAACGTTTTGGCGGCGGTCGTACTGCTGAAAAAGCCGCAACTGGCTTAACAGAACAATTGGTTGAATTAGGCTTTGATTCAGGCAGAATGAAAACAGGCACCCCTCCGCGTGTTGACGGCAGAAGCTTAAACTATGCTTTAATGGAAGAGCAATGGGGCGATGAAGAACGGGGCCGCTTTTCATTTACTGACGTAGAATTGGCGAAAGATCAACGCTGCTGCTGGATAACCTATACCAACAATGCTGTTCATGAAACATTGAAAGAGGGTTTTGAAAAGTCGCCCATGTTTACCGGGCGGATAAAAGGGCTTGGGCCGCGATACTGCCCATCTATTGAAGATAAGATAAATCGCTTCGCCGAGCGGGAACGCCACCAGATATTTGTTGAACCCGAGGGTTGGAACACGGTTGAAATATATGTGAACGGTTTTTCCACTTCGTTGCCGGAGGATATACAGTACAAGGCATTGAAACTAATTCCGGGTTTTGAAAACGCTAAAATGTTCAGGCCGGGGTATGCCATCGAATACGACTACTTCCCGCCTACCCAGCTTGGATTGACGCTGGAAACAAAACGGATCAGCAATTTATATTTTGCGGGCCAGATTAACGGGACAACAGGATATGAAGAAGCGGCATCACAGGGATTTATTGCCGGGATAAATGCGCATCAAAAAATAAATGATAAACATGAGTTGATCATGAAAAGATCAGAATCATACATCGGCGTATTAATTGATGATCTGGTAACCAAAGGCACAGAAGAGCCGTACCGCATGTTTACCTCAAGGGCCGAACACCGCTTACTTTTACGGCAGGACAACGCTGACATTCGCCTAAGCCCTATCGGGTATGAATTGGGTTTGATTAATGACGAACGCCTGGGGAAGGTGAAGCTAAAAGTAAAAAACTCGGATGATATTGTTGCCTATACAAAATCAAAATCAATAGACCCAACGTCTGTAAACGGGTTGCTGGAAGATTTGGGCACAAGCGCCCTGAACCAAAATACCAAACTGTTTAATTTACTAAGCCGCCCCCAGGTAGCATTTGAAGACTTGCGAAAAGCTGACAATAGCCTGGATAATTTATTAGCGGCTTATGATAAAGAAACTATAGAACAGGCTGAAATAAAAATTAAATATGAGAGTTATTTTGAAAAGGAATTGGATATTGTAGACCGGATGAAAAAAATGGAGGACAAAGAGATAAACCCTGGATTTAATTATAATCACTTAGTTTCGCTCTCGAAAGAGGCGCGTGAAAAATTGATGAAAATAAAACCGCGCACGTTGGGCCAGGCTTCACGAATTTCGGGAGTTACACCGTCTGACATCTCAGTTTTAATGGTACACATATCAAGATAGAACATAACATACTGATAATTAACTCATTATAAAATCTTGTTTTAAATCAATTATTTTTAATTTTTAATATTGCGCCTCGTTAAAATATAAAAACCGCTTATAGCGTTTAAAAACAATGTTAAATAAAAGAGCCTTATTTTTCCTGTCAAAAATAGCCCTGTTCTGTCTTGCTTTCCTGCTTTTTGGTTGTGCAAACCGCCAGCCGCCCCAGGGAGGGCCAAAAGATCATGACCCGCCCAAATTATTAAAGGCTACCCCGCCAAATATGACCCGTAATTTTAAAGCGAAAATTATACAACTGGATTTTGATGAGTTTTTTAAACTGAACAATACCTATACGGAAGTCAGCATGAGCCCAACCCCAGCAAAAACGCCGGAATATAAAACAAAAGGAAAAAGTCTCGTTATCGTTCTTAAAGATACGCTGGAGAAAAACACTACCTATGTAATTAATTTTGGAAAAGCTATTGCAGATGTTACCGAAGGAAATATATTAAAAAACTTTACTTATGTTTTCTCAACCGGCGCCCACATCGACTCGCTTAGTATATCCGGCAAAGTAATAAATACTTTAACCCAGGAAAGGGAGAAAGATGCAACCGTAATGCTTTTTAATTTAAGGCAAGATTCCCTGCTGTTCGGTAAAAAGAAACCTACTATTTACACTACTACGGACTCTGCCGGAAATTTTACGCTGAACAACCTGCATGCAGATAATTACCGCATATACGCTTTAAAGGAAACAAGCCCTAATAAAATATACGATAATGATAAAGAACTAATCGCCTTCAGCAAAAAAGTGCTGCACCTAACAACAGACACTTCCAATGTTGAGCTTAAGCTATTTAAAGCAACCCCGCAAAAATTCACACTGCTTAAACAATTCGATTTGGATGGGAAAATGTCTTTTTCATTTAATAAAAGTTTGGATAACCCCTCATTAAAAATATTGTATCCTCCGGATTTCGATAAATATAAAATAGTTGATTTTAGCAAGACAAAAGACACAGCAATCCTTTTTATGCGCAACATGGATTTTGATTCCATAAGGATGGCCTTTTTTGATAATGATAAACCATTGGATACCATATCCATGCGAAAGGGCCGAAAAGAAGCATTTCAGCGTAACATGTCTTTTCAATATAATATCAACGGCAACGGAAAATTAAAACCGGGCACTACCCTCAAATTAAAAGCTAATTTTCCCATCGATAATTTTGACGCTTCGCTTATTTCTTTAAAAGAGGATTCAACAGAGATCACTAATTTCACCCTACAAAAAGACACAGCCGACTCCCGGCTTTTTACTATGATTTACCGATGGAAACAAAATGTTGACTACACTTTAACAATTAGCGAAGACGCATTTACTGATATCTATGGCGAAAAGAATAAGCGGTTTCCGAATAAACGGTTTCAAATAGATAAACCAGAAAACTATAGTCAATTAACCTTAAAGGTTACCGTGCCTGATACCGGGAAATCATACATTGTTGAAGTGCTTAACGATATTAAAAATGTGTTGAGAGAAGACGTTATACACAAAAACGCAACACTTATTTACAAAGATTATTTAACGGGGAAATACAGTATAAGGGTGGTGTACGACGATAATAATAACGGAAAATGGGACAGCGGCAATGTAAAGCTAAAACTACAGCCCGAAAATATATGGGTAGATCCGGACATCATAAACCTGCGGCCAAACTGGGAGCAGGAAACACCGGTCGCTATTCCGAAAGAGCCGTTTACACCTTAAACCAGCCTGAATACATGATATAATTATCAGGGAGTTTGTTCAGCATTTCCCTTTGCTCGTCAGTAAGCGGTTTTATCTTTTTTGCCGGGATGCCGGCATATAAATACCCTGATTCGCAGACTGTTTTTTCGAGCACCACAGCCCCGGCTGCAATAATTACATATTCTTCAACAATGGCGTGGTCCATAACTATAGCGCCCATGCCTATTAAAACATTGTCTTTTAAAATACATCCATGTACCAAAGCATTATGACCGATGGATACATTATTGCCGATATTTGTCGGGGCGTACATATAAGTACAGTGTATAACAGCGCCATCCTGTATATTGGTGTTATTGCCGATCTTTATATAGTGCACATCCCCCCTCATCACAGCGTTGAACCAAACGGAGCAATTATCACCCATAACTACATCGCCAACGATGGTGGCGTTGGGGGCAATAAAGCAATCTTTGCCCCAGGAAGGGCTTATGTTTTTGACAGGTAGTATAACAGGCATGTTTTAATTAATGAGTTAGTGAATTGTTGAATTAGTGAATGTTTGTTTTTTATAATAATTACATTTGATGCTGCTCAAACATAATTATAAACATTTCAATTGTGATAAAGTTATCATTAACATTTACTTTTTTATTTGGAATTTTATCCTGTTTTGGACAGGCATCTTACCTTGATAAAGATACATCCAAATATAAAAACAGCCCGCTGTATATTTTAAAACTTCCACAACAGGCTCCACTGCTAACAGCCAGCCTAATAATTAATGTGAATGATCTTGATTCCATTAGTGTAAAGAAAAATCCCGAATCAGTAAAATTATATGGCAAAAAAGCTGTAAACGGGGCCATAGTAATATACTTAAAGGATCGCGCTTCTGTGGTAAGCTACGATCAATTGTTAACAGACTTCAATATTGCATATTCCGATAGTAAATTACCTGTTTTTATAGACAGCGTTATGACTGTACAAGCAAATGATACTTACTTTGAATTAGAAGGGATAAAATCGGTTAAAATTGCCAAAGAAAAGAGTACAGAAATGCCTTACATCAGCATTCTTTCGATCTATCCGTTAAACCGGCCAAAAAAAGGAGAAGTGTATATAAAAGGAAAAAACCGTAATGTTAAAGCAAATTAGATAACATCAAATTGTTTTTTATTTATAAATTTGAAACATAATAAGCGGAAATAGCTCAGCTGGTAGAGCATCAGTTTCCCAAACTGAAGGCCGCGGGTTCGAATCCCGTTTTCCGCTCACATTAATCTATATTTTCCTTATCTCAAAATGCAACTTATTAGCATACTGCTCAAAAAAGTACAAATATATCCTTGTTTTATTTACGATCCATTCTAATTCTACTGAAGTTTCACTAACTTCTTTTTTAGCTGGTGCCCCGAAATGTTTTTCAACATGGGCACTAATCAATTTTAAGTACTTTTCTGCAACTTCATCGCCAACAGCCCAAAACTCAATTGTATTAAATCTTTTATACCGGCTTTCCTCTTTATGGTTCCAGTATGTCGTAGTAAACTCCAGTTTTAAACCGTCAAGGATACAATGTTCGCTCCAATTATAAACTGTACGGTCGGCAAATAATTTTTCTTTTACAGGAATTTTATTTGCTAATTCTTTTACAGGAGTGCCCCAATTTATAAATTTATCAATGTCTTCGAAATATATACCCTGGTTTAGTATTTTACCAAGATCATTTTCATGTTTGAAATCTATTGTTTGTTCTCTTTTCCTTTTCAGAAAACTAAATAAACCCATCACTATTAATACTTTATAATATTACATTAAAACACTTTATCCTCAATTATATCAGCATGATTAGGATAGTCTGTTGTAGAATGTGTTCCCCTGCTTCTTTTGGAATTACTGGTAGGTTTAAAAACCTTTATCAGTTTTCCAAACTGAAGGTCGCGGGTTCGAACCCCATTTTCTGCTCTTTATTATCTATTGTTGATATTCTACTAATTTAATAGAATCGAAATTACTATCTATTTCTTTTTCATCCTTACCAAAATACCTTCTTAATAAACGAGAAGTAACCCTTACACTAATTTCTTTGTCAACCATTTTTTTTATGTCATTTTTTGAGTATTCACGTTCCATCTCTGCCATCTCACTATCATCGAATATTTTTTCTTTAGCAATATCATCTTCCTCTTTTATTTTATTTCCGTAATCGATATAAACATCATTATCGGCTCCCGATTTTATTCGCTGCCTAACCCCTTTTTCAATAATTGCATATCCATATAAATCCACGGTACTATACAAAGTCAAAACAGTAATCTCTGAATTTGGAAATAAATCGCAAATCTGTTTCTCAAAAGATGATATCGCCTTATCATAAAAATTAAATACCTTTTCCTGGCTAACAATAAGAATTTTGTCATTGTATTTTCCTATGCAAATACCCTTACCATTATATTGAGCTTTAAATAAACTAATTTCATTTCCTGGTACTAAATTACTTAAGCCCAAGTCGCTTTTAACATTTGATATACTTGTGTTAATTGCATTGGTAATAATAATGAGATACAGTTTATTCATTTTCTAAAAATTAAAACCTAAAATACTGTATCATGCGCTTCTGTAGCATGAAACGGATAATCGGTAGTTGAATGTAAACCCCTGCTTTCCTTTCTTTTCATCGCCGATTTTACTACAAGAAAGGAAACTTGTATCAGGTTCCTTAATTCGCAAAGCTTTACTGATAACTTGGTGTGTTTATAAAAATCTTCTGTTTCTTCGTACAGTAAACCTAAACGGCGCATAGCCCTTTCCAGCCTGAAATCGGAACGTACAATACCTACATAGTCATTCATTAACTTTTGCATTTCGCGCACGTTGTGGGTAACCAGTATATCTTCATTTGATAATTGTACGCCTTTTTCATCCCAATCAGGTATATTATCCGGTATAGTAATACTATCTACCTGGCTAATCGCATCCTTATATATCCTGTGGGCAAACACAAGCGCTTCCAGCAACGAATTCGAGGCAAGCCTGTTTGCGCCATGCAACCCTGTCGACGAACATTCACCGCAGGCATACAGCCTTAATAAAGAAGACCTGCCAACATGATCAACCATAATACCCCCGCACATATAATGACAAGCCGGAGCAACGGGGATCATATCTTTAGTCATATCAATACCTATATCAAGGCATTTGGCATAAATATTTGGAAAATGGGCCAGTATATCCTTTTTACTCCGATGCCTTATATCTAAATAAACAAAATCCTCTCCAGATTTTTTAATTTCAGCATCAATTGCCCTGGCGGTAATATCACGGGGCGCCAATGATTTACGTTCGTCATACTCCTGCATAAATTCTTCCCCATTGGTGCGTTTTAAAACACCGCCAAAACCACGCACTGCCTCCGATATTAAAAAGGAAGGATATTCGCCCGGATTATATAAAGCTGTAGGATGGAACTGGATAAACTCCATATTTCTTACTTTTCCTTTAGCCCGGTAAACCATAGCCACGCCATCACCTGTTGCAATTGTTGGATTTGTTGTTATCGCATAAATATGACCTGCCCCGCCTGATGCCATAACCGTAACCTTTGAAAGTATTTTTTCAACGATTTTAGTCTGGTTATTAAAAGCATAGATACCATAACAGGTAATATCGGTGGTCGATTTATCTACAAATACGCCTAAATGGTGTTGCGTGATAAGGTCGACCGCAAAATAATGGGTCAATATTTCAATATTAGGATTACTGTGAATTTGCTCTAATAACGTATTTTCAATTTCAAAACCTGTTATATCTTTATAATGCAGCACCCTGAATTCCGAGTGGCCGCCTTCTTTTGCCAGGTCATAGAAGCCTTCATTCGTTTTATCAAAGTTTGTTCCGTAATCAATAATTTCGTTTATACGGGCAGGACCTTCTTTAACAACCACTTCAACAACCTCCGTATCGCACAAGCCATCGCCTGATATTAAAGTATCTTCTATATGTTTTTCAAATGAATCATCTTTTTTATCAACAACAACAGCCACACCCCCCTGGGCGTACTTAGTGTTTGATTCATCTTCGTTTGATTTTGTAACTATCAGAACTTTACCATGTTTTGCCGCCTTAAGGGCAAAACTCAATCCTGCTATACCTGATCCCACCACCAGGAAATCAACAGTTCTGGTCATATTTTATGTGTATGATGTGTAAAATTATTTTCTATGTTAATAAGGGGTATAAAAGATGTTAATTTTGTGTAAGCAAAAACTTAACAAATAATTAAATAGTTGATAACCCCTATTTTTAGTACCCATCCTATTAAATTTTACCCGACTTTTGAGCCCGATAAGTGCCAAAGCTAACATTTTAGAAAGTAATAAACTATCAACAAATAAGTTTTTAAAGATAAATTTGGTTCTTCCATTAATCTAAAAATCAATTAAATAAGCTTTTAAAAAAGCACATTAATTGTTAATAAATTATTAAAAAAAATATTCTTCTATACCTGTAAAAGTAGTTTTAAACATAACTAACACACCAATAACAATAGTTTTATTTATATATAAAAAGTAATTGTTATTAATTGAATTGTGGAAATGGATACCTTCGAAGAAATAAATCTAAAGGGATTTGCGGACGAATACATCGATCCCTCCCTCGATCTTTTTACTGAAATTGATAAACTTAAAAAGGAAAAAAATGCTGTTATCCTTGCGCATTATTACCAGGAACCTGATATACAGGATATTGCCGATTATATTGGCGATAGTTTGGGATTATCGCAGCAGGCAGCAAAAACGGATGCCGATATTATCGTTTTTGCCGGCGTTCACTTTATGGCCGAGACAGCCAAAATATTATCTCCTTCAAAAAAAGTTTTATTACCCGACATAAAAGCCGGCTGCTCATTAGCCGATAGTTGTCCGCCGCATTTGTTTAAAAAATTTAAGGAGCAATATCCTGATCATTTGGTTATAACTTATGTGAACTGTACAGCCGAATTGAAGGCTATGAGCGATATAGTTTGCACATCAAGCAATGCGGTTGGGATTGTGGAAAGCTTGCCAAAAGATCAAAAGATCATATTTGGCCCGGATAAAAACCTCGGCGCTTATGTGGCGAAGAAAACGGAAAGGGATTTGGTTTTATGGAATGGCGCCTGTATGGTGCACGAAATATTTTCGAGAGAGAAAATAACCAAATTAAAAGAAAGGCATCCCGGCGCTAAACTGCTTGCCCATCCTGAATGTGAAGATGTTATACTGCAAATGGCTGATTATATTGGTTCGACAACCGGGATATTAAAATATGCTTCAAAACATCCCGATAAAGAATTTATAGTTGCCACGGAAGCAGGGATCATACACCAGATGCAAAAGGAAAACCCGGATAAGGTATTTATACCGGCTCCGCCCAATAACAATTGCGCCTGTAACGATTGCCCGCACATGAAAAGAAATACATTAGAAAAACTTTACCTGTGCATAAAAAATGAAATGCCTGAAATTTATGTACCGCAGCATATTATTGAAAAAGCGGTAAAGCCAATTGAAAGGATGCTGGAGATATCAGCACGGTTGGGATTATAAGCCCCTCCTAAATCCTCCCCGGTTGGGAGGACTTAAAAAAAATGTTAATTTAAAAGATATAAGAAAATAAAAAGTCTCCCCTACAGGGGGAGATTTAGAGGGGGCTGTATGTTTGACAACAAAGAAAGAACCAATATAGAATCATTAGGTGAGTTCGGCTTAATAAACCATCTCACTAAAAACATAAAAATATCCCAAAAAAGCACTATAAAAGGTGTTGGGGATGACGCTGCAGTGCTTGATTTTAAAGGAAAAAAAGTATTGGTTTCTACAGATATGCTGCTGGAAGGCATTCATTTCGATTTGGCTTATACGCCTTTAAAACATTTAGGATATAAAGCTATCCAGGTTAATTTGAGTGATATATATGCTATGAATGGTATAGCATCCCAGGTTACTGTTTCCATTGGTATATCCAGTAAATTTCCTTTGGAAGCAGTCGAAGAACTATATGAAGGAATATATCTTGCCTGCGAAAAATATAGTATTGACTTGATTGGCGGTGATACATCATCATCAAAACAAGGATTAGTAATAAGCGTGACCAGTATAGGTTATGCCGATGAAAAGGATGTAGTTTATCGTAATGGCGCTGAAGAAGGTGATTTAATTTGTGTATCAGGTGATTTAGGCGGCGCTTATACAGGTTTACAATTACTTGAACGTGAAAAACTGATTTATCTCGAAAATCCAAATATTCAGCCTGATCTGGAAGGCAAGGATTATATTGTTGAACGACAGTTAAAACCCGAAGCACGTAAAGATATTATTGATTTACTGAAAGAAATTGAGGTAAAGCCAACAGCAATGATAGATGTATCTGATGGCCTGGCTTCCGAAATACTGCATATATGCAAACAAAGCAATAAAGGATGTAATTTATATGAGGATAAAATTCCACTGGATCCGATGACCTATGAAACAGCCCGCGAATTTAACCTTGACCCTACAGTTTGCGCCCTAAGCGGAGGTGAAGATTATGAATTACTTTTCACCGTTAAACAGGCTGATTACGATAAGATAAAGTTTAAAATGGATATTACCATTATCGGGTATATAACGGAGCCGTCAGCAGGGTGTAATTTGGTTACAAAGGCAGGGAATAGTCATCCTTTGAAAGCGCAGGGATGGAATGCTTTTCCCCAGACCCCCTAAAGGGGAGTTTATTATTGGTTAAAATTTAAATTTTACTCTTAATTATTTTTTGTATAATTAGGCAATAATTTATTTAAATCTTATCAAATGAAAAAACTCATTTATTTATCCCTTTTATTATTTGTTTTTAAAGCGGAAGCTCAGCAGAGTACAATTTTTAAAATAAAGTATCTTCCAAATCATAATTATAACGGTACTGTAAATATGGATTTAAATTGTCATATTACTTTAACCGGAAACGATACGATTATTTCGAAATTAACATCACAAGGGATTACACAGCCCATAACTGCTAACATGAAAATGAAAATGGACGGCAGTACTCAAACCGGCGTTGTGGGATCCGGCAATATGTTTCCGCTTACAATGAAATACAAATTTGATGACCTGAGCGTGGATGTCAGTGGAAAGAGTATACCAATCCCTACAGATAAACTTAGTGCAGGCGTATCTATTTACGGACATGTTGGACAGGATGGAAAAATAAAGGCTGATTCTATAGGCGGGCAAAAAATAAAAGATACTTCTGAAGCAAAAGTATCGCAGATGATGAATGCCATTCAAAAAAATATAAAATTTCCCGACCATCCCATGAAAATTGGCGAAACATTTACACAAGATATGCCGCTTAATATACCCGTAGCAGGGAGTAATATGAACCTTGATTCAAAAGTTGTTTATAAACTGGTAAGCATAGCTGAGGGTAATGCTTATTTTGATGTACAACAAAGTATGGATCTGACCATCCCGGTTGGCGGCGCTTCAATAAATATGAATGGCGCAGGAACAGGAAAACTTATTTACAGCATAAAAGACAGTTTTGCAACTGATTATTCCACAAGCATCGCTATAAAATTTTCCGGAAAAATAAAAACCCTGCAAATTGATGCTACTGCGGTGATGAATATGGACTATAAATACGTCATCAATTAGATGGTACTACATATTACTGATTTTCCGGAAGTCCAATTTTTATAGTGATGTTAAAAAAACTATACATTTTTCGCCAGCCAATCACCTACCTCGCTTGTTTTGTACGCTTTGTTTTTGCCGGCAAGGTCTTCTGTTACTATGCCTTCAGCTAATGATTTATTTACAACCGCCCTTATCAACGCTGCTTCTTCTTTTAAGCCAAAAGCATCTTCAAACATCATAGCGGCAGATAATACCGTTGCCAGCGGATTAGCAATGTCTTTACCGGCAGCCTGCGGGTATGATCCATGTATGGGCTCAAATAATGACGTATGTACGCCGATGGAAGCAGATGGCATCAATCCCATTGAACCGGAAATTACAGAGGCCTCATCAGTTAAAATATCGCCAAAAAGGTTTTCTGTGATCAGCACATCATAAGTATTCGGCCATTGAACCAGGCGCATCGCAACTGCATCAACAAATTCATAACTTACCTTAACTTCTGGGAAATCTTTTTCCATATCCTGTACCGTTTCACGCCATAAACGCGAAGTTTCCAGCACATTAGCTTTATCTACACAGCAAAGCTTTTTGCTGCGGGCCATCGCCATTTCAAACCCTAACTTTGCCAGGCGCTGCACCTCTGCCCTTGTGTAGGTACAGGTATCAAAAGCTGTGTTGCCGTCATCAAGCCGTCCCCTTGCACCGAAATAAATTCCACCGGTAAGCTCACGAAGGATGATCATATCAGTACCTTCGATGCGCTCCCTTTTTAATGGTGAATTATCAATCAACGACGGAAAAGTAAATGTTGGGCGAACATTTGCAAACAGTCCCAGCTTTTTGCGCATTTTCAGCAATCCCTGTTCCGGCCGAACGGTAGCCTTCGGATCATTATCAAAACGTGGATGACCGATAGCGCCAAATAAAACCGCATCGGCAGCCATGCATATCTCATGCGTTTCGTCCGGATAGGGCTCACCAACGGCATCTATGGCGCAAGCGCCGGTTAAAGCCGGTGTCCAGGTAATCTCGTGATTAAATTTTTTTGCGATTGCATCTGATACTTTAACAGCCTGGTCAATAACCTCAGGCCCGATTCCGTCTCCTGCTAAAAGTGCGATATTTAGTTTCATTTATTTTGTAGTTGTGTTTCCATAGTAGTTTGTAATACATCAGAGGGCCTTGTTCTTGCCTCTATATTAATGTTCAGCATTTTCTGTGTTGCCTTAATAGCGCAAACGGTCTGGTCTGAATCCAGACCCCTGGTTATAAATTTTTTCTGACCGGCCTGCCAGGTAATAATAGTTTCGCACAAGGCATCAGAACTGCTGCCTGGCGCTATCCTTACCGCGTAATCGATCAGCTTTGGTAAGCACATTTCCTTCTTATCATAAACCTTTGCCAACGCTTTCATAAAAGCGTCAAACTGGCCGTCGCCCTGCGCGCTTTCTTCAAATTTTTCTCCATCTATCTTTACAGAGATGGTCGCGGACGGACGGAATCCCATAGCATGCATTAATACATAAGATTCTATAACAACCTTCTCTTCATAAAGACTGCTATCCAAAACATCTGAAATAATGTAAGGCAGGTCTTCTTTGGTTACCGTTTCTTTCTTGTCGCCCAATTCTATAACACGCTGGGTCACTTTTTTAAGGTCGGCATCATTTAGTTTTAGGCCTAATTCCTGCAAATTTTTTTCAATGTTCGCCTTGCCTGATGTTTTGCCCAGGGCATATTCCCGTTTCCGTCCAAAGCGCTCGGGGAGCAGGTCATTAAAATATAAGTTGTTCTTGTTGTCGCCATCCGCATGGATGCCAGCAGTTTGTGTAAATACATTTTCCCCAACAATTGGCTTATTGGAAGGAATCCTAACCCCTGAAAATGTTTCAACCAGCTTACTTACTTTATAAATAGAGGATTCATTAATCCCCAGTTCAACCTCAGGTGCAAAATCTTTAATTACCGCAACTGCACTGGCCATAGCGGCATTGCCAGCTCTTTCGCCCATGCCATTTACGGTTAAATGCAAGCCATGAATACCGGCTTTTATGGCTTCCAGGACATTTGCGGTGCCCAGGTCGTAATCATTATGGGCATGGAAATCAAAATGGGAACCGGGATATTTTGACAGGATAGCGGTTAAAAATTCAAGGGTTTCTAACGGGGTTAAAATTCCAAGTGTGTCTGGTAATAATATCCGCTTTACAGGTTGTGCCGTAAGGAAATCCAATAACCGGAAAACATACTCACGCGAATTACGCATGCCATTGCTCCAGTCCTCCAAATAAACATTGGTTGTTATGTTTTTACTTTGGGCAAGGTCAATAACATGCTTTATTTCAGAAAAATGCTGTTCGGGCGTTTTTTTAAGCTGGTGCGTTAAATGGTTTAATGAGCCTTTTGTTAACAGGTTTTGAACCTTAACGCCTGATTCTATCATCCAATCAATAGATACGCCATTATCTACAAACGACAATACTTCTATCCTGTCTGCATAGCCATTTTCTTCTGCCCACGTTAAAATACCTTTAACCGCCTGAAATTCTCCTTCAGACACACGCGCAGAGGCGATCTCAACCCTGTCGACATTGAGCTCTTCCAACAATAGCTGGGTTATGGTCAGCTTTTCTGAGATGGAAAAAGATACGCCCGATGTTTGTTCTCCATCGCGGAGTGTAGTGTCCATTATCTCTATTTTCCTTCGCTCCATTTTCTGGATATTCTTTGGTTTGACTGGTAAGTGAGCCAAGAATCAAGAACCAAGAGTCAAGAAAACAGCTTCATAGAGCTAATTTCTAATATTTATCTTGGTTCTTGGCTCTTGATTCTTGGTTCTTGGTTCTATGTTAAAGCGGCAGGTTTTCTGCAAACTCTTCAATCTCTGTTTTGATGCTTTGGAGATAATCGATATCATCAAAGCCATTCAGCATGTTATCTTTTTTGTAAGGGCTGATGTCGAATGTTTCTTTTTCTCCCGTTGATAAGATCGTGATAGTTTGATCGGGTAAGTTCACCTCAATTTCCGTTTTAGGGTCAGCATGAATTGCAGCAAATAGCCATTCAGAAAATTCCGGGCTAACCTGCACCGGCAATACGCCGACGTTTAAGCAATTGTTCCTGAAAATATCTGCAAAAAAGCTGGATACTACGCACCTGAACCCATAATCGTAAACTGCCCATGCGGCGTGTTCCCGTGAAGAGCCTGAGCCGAAGTTTTTACCGCCAACCAATATTTTACCACTGTAAATGGGGTTATTCAACACAAAATCTTTTTTGGGCGTATTATCAGTATTATAACGCCAATCACGGAAAAGGTTATCCCCAAATCCAATGCGTTCTGTCGCCTTCAAAAAGCGCGCAGGAATCAATTGATCTGTATCCACATTTTCTATTGGAAGCGGAACAGCCGTGCTCCTTAGTATATTAAATTTATCGTAAGCCATATTGTTTTTTTGATTTCACCGATTTATATTAGTCATTTTGTCATTGGGTCATTAAGTCATTTTCTGACGACTCACCACTCACTAAACAAGTTCTTCAATTAACGTTCTTGGATCAGTGACCACGCCGGTAATTGCGGCGGCGGCAGCAACTAACGGGCTGGCCAGCATCGTTCTTGCACCGGGGCCCTGCCTGCCTTCAAAGTTCCTGTTGGAGGTGCTTACAGCGTATTTTCCTGCGGGGATCTTATCATCATTCATTGCCAGACAAGCAGAACAACCCGGCTGGCGCAATGAAAAGCCTGCTTCGGTTAAAACATCCAGTAAACCTTCTTCTTTAATCTGTGTTTCAACAATATGGGAACCGGGAACCAGCCAAACAGTAACATCATCGGCCTTGTGTTTGCCTTTTACAAGAGATGTAAACGCCCTGAAGTCTTCAATACGGCCATTTGTGCAACTGCCAACAAAAACAAAATCCACCTTTTTGCCTATCATGTGTTCCCCTTCAGAGAAGCCCATGTATTTCAATGATTTCTCATACGTTGCCGCCCCGCCTTCAACATGCGCCGCGTCCGGGATATCATGCGAAATTCCCATGCCCATGCCGGGGTTTGTGCCGTAAGTGATCATCGGTTCGATACCGGCGGCGTCAAATGTCAATTCTTTATCAAAAACAGCATCAGCATCAGTTTTCAAAGTGCGGTAATAAGCTAATGCCTTATCCCAGGCTTCGCCTTTTGGGGTAAATTCGCGGCCTTTAACATAATTTATGGTTGTTTCATCCGGGGCGATCATCCCGCCACGGGCGCCCATCTCAATACTTAAATTACAAACCGTCATGCGCCCTTCCATGCTCATGTTTTCGAAAACATCACCCGCATATTCAACAAAATAACCTGTTGCGCCTGATGTTGTAAGCTTAGAAATAATATACAAGGCAACATCTTTCGGTGTTACCCCTGTACCTAATTTCCCATTGATGTTGATGCGCATTTTTTTAGGTTTCGGCTGCATGATACATTGTGTTGCCAAAACCATTTCAACTTCTGATGTACCGATACCAAACGCTATAGCGCCAAAAGCGCCGTGTGTAGAGGTATGCGAATCGCCGCAAACAATAGTCGCGCCGGGCTGGGTAATGCCATATTCAGGCCCAATAACGTGGACAATGCCATTCTTTTGATGGCCCAGGCCCCAATAGCTGATACCATATTCATTGGAATTTGACTCCAATGCGTTTAACTGGTTGGCTGAAAGCGGATCTGCAACCGGCAAATGCTGGTTGATCGTGGGCGTATTATGATCTGCAGTCGCGAATGTACGATCCGGGTATAAAACCTTTATTCCCCGGCTCTTTAATCCTAAAAAAGCAACCGGGCTTGTTACTTCGTGGATAAGGTGGCGGTCTATGAAAAGCACATCAGGGCCGCCTTCAATCTTACGTATTACGTGCGTGTCCCACACCTTATCAAATAATGTCTTGCTCATTTTTATTTCTATTTATTATATTTTATA